>Ga0196970_1000276_pt1 | contig 70541 bp, 79 predicted proteins | sample S1v_513CmetaG_FD_148672 | JGI IMG/M metagenome (GOLD analysis project Ga0196970, IMG submission 148672) | Soil microbial communities from Anza Borrego desert, Southern California, United States - S1+v_5-13C | ecosystem: Environmental > Terrestrial > Soil > Desert | place: USA: California...
GCGAGGTGCCCAACGTCGCTTCGCTCTAAGGCTCAGGCCGGTCGATTTCCACCGAAACGGCTGGTCGATTTCAGCCGTAATGGGTGGTCGATTTGCCCCGAAACGCGTGGACGGATTCGACCGAAATGGGTGGTCGAATCCGTCCGAAATACGCACTACCGTGAGCGCCTGGACCCACGGCGACGAAGACATGCTTCGGACCCTGTTCGGCTCGGGATGGAAAAACAGGCCGCCGAACTCCGAGTTCATCGCTGTCCTGGCCGATCGGATTAGGAGTCGGGCACCCAGTGAATAGGGAGGTGGGGGGAACCTTCTTCTCGGGGACGACCAGGACTAATCATTGCAAGATTTTGCCAAACCATCTTCACAAATTCCATAAACTGGGTTATAATCCTCAAGCAGGTTCCTTCGGACTAGACTCAACACTGCCAGCAACTCTCCCTGGGGAGAAGTTGTAACCAAAGAACATGCGTACCGATGGAGGTGAACGGCATGGACTTCTCCACCCATATCACGTTCTGGGCAGGGCTTGCTTCGGCGATTCTCGTCGGCTTGCATCTCGTCCGTACCGGTCTCTACGGAGTCCGTGCGCTACAGGCTGGGCGCCCAGGAACGATGGTCGGGATTGCCGTTACCACTTCCCTAATCGGCCTGGGTGTTGCATTTGGTACGTCGTGGTTGGGGGGGACGTTATCCTTCCGCAGTCTCTCAACCCTATTACTCCCCCTGCCTGTAGCCGTTGTTGTGTCGCTTCTTGTGGCGTTCTCGGTCTCCCTAGCCGCATCGCTGGCGTACGGGCGATGGGGAGCACCTTTGGTAGCAGCCTGGTTCAGCGGGGAGGGTACCCACGAGAATGGCTAAGTGGCGCCTGCGGGTGTTCTGGGCTTTGGCACTGGCGATCATGACGTTTGCGGCCGCTAAGTCATATCTCGGCTCCCTGGAGGAGACAGCTCCACTTATCATCACCACCGGGGAGATCCCGGCCAGAGCGCAGATTACCGAGGACATGGTTAAGGTGATCGAGGTCAAGCAGTCAGATCGGGAACGTATTGCCCCGGATGGGTTTTCATCTCTGGATGAGGTTCTGGGCCTTTATGCCCGGCAAGCAATCCCCGGGGGAGAGATCCTGCATAATCGCCGCTCGGACCTGACCGATCGCGAGATCAGGCCAGCGAACTACCCGGGCGAGGGTGCCCTGGCTGAGTTCCTGCCCTCGGGAACCCGAGCGGTTACCGTGAAACTGGACCAAGAGGGAGTCCTGGGAAGGCATACCCAGACCGGTGATCAGGTCGATGTGGTCTTCACATCCAAGGACGACGGAACGGGAGGCGTCTATGCCAGTCTGGTCGTTCAACAGGTCGTTGTGCTTCATGTGGAACACAACCCCGAGATGCCCGATGAAGTGCTGGCTACCCTTCTCGTGACGCCTGAACAGGCTGTTCAGATTGCTCTAGCCAAGCGGACGGGTGACCTGGATCTGGTCCTCGCTCCGCCGGACGCAGGAGAGCCTATTGAGGTACATGCTGTCAGTCCGCTGGTGTTCACCGGTCAGACGGAGGCCTCGCCTCTGCCGGCCGGCCAGGATCACATCGGTGAGGATAATGCGGCAGCTGCCACATCTGCGCAGGGGAAGGGCGAGTAAGGGGGGGCTCAGCATGTCTCGTTCCCACATCATCGTGGTTCACGGCCCTTGCGGTGGCGTCGGCAAGACGCTGATTGCCCTGCACCTGGCCTATCTGTATGCAAGCAAGGGGCTTTCGACCGTGCTGGTGGATCTATCCCAGTACGGTGCGCTGGCTCCATGGCTGCAGATTCCCCGTGGTAGTACCACAGGTCTGGCAGGCATGGTGACTGCCCTTGACGAGGGTGGGGTAGCTGATGGGCGCATTCGCAGCGCTCTAGTGCGCGGTCCCAACTCGCCGAATCTCCAGCTCGTCCTTTCAAGCGGGCCTGCCAAGATGGATCGAGTGCAGTCAGGTCAGGTGGAGAAGTTGCTCAAGCACCTGGCTGCAACCAACGAGGTCATTGTGGCGGATACCGGCGCTGACCTCTCTGATCGGACCCTGGGTGCCTTGGTAGCGGCAACTCGCATTCTGATTGCCTTGCAGCCCAGCGTCGTTGCCGGGTGGCAGACGCTGGAGTTGCTTGATCTACTTCGCTCGGCCTACATCAGCCGTGAGAACCTCACTGCGGTCTTCAACAGAGTCCAACGCGGAGGTCGGTATGGGATCGAGGAGTACCGGCAGGCGGTCGGGTTGCCCCTGGTGGGCATGATCCCTGAGTCCCCTGACCTGCGCTGGGCGCCCGATGAAGGCAGGCCACCCGCAATTCGAAACCGGTCAGCAGGCGTTCGGGCGATCAAAGAGGTGGCTCACCAGTTGATCCCCATCTTCAGCCCCAAGGAGTTGAGGCGTTCATGGCTGTCGAGCAGGTAATCCGGTCCATTCAGGAGCGGCTGCGGACCGCAGAGGTTGGCCCGCAGGTAGCCGAGCGCCGGAGTCTGCTACGGCAACTCGCTCAGGGGGTTCGTCAGCGACTGGCGGAGGCCAGTGAGCTGGATCCGCGGAGCCCTGACGCTCTGGATTTAGGGCGTCGTCTCGTCCAGCGATATCTGGCCGAGGAGGAAGCGCTCCGTCCGCTACTGGTGCTCTCCGCTGCGGAGCGAGCAGAGGTTGAGGATCGAGTGATCTCCACCATGTTTGGCTTCGGCATCCTGACGCCCTATATCCAGGATGAATCGATCACGGAGATCATGGTCAACGGGCTCGACCGCATCTTCATCGAGCAAAAGGGCGGTATCATCCGCATGAAGGACCGAGAAGGGCAGCCCTTGGCTTTCAGCGACAAGGGAGAGGCGCTGGCGGTCATTGAGAAGATCGTGGCGCCGCTCAACCGGAAGGTAGACGAATCTGATCCCATCGTTGATGCCCGGCTCCCTGATGGATCTCGCGTCAGCATCGTTCTGCCCCCTGTGGCACTGGACGGTCCAACAATCACCATCCGCAAGTTTCCGAAGAACCCTTTCTCCTTAGAGGAGCTCATGGAGCGTGGGGCTCTGACTCCACCGGTCAAGGAGTTCCTGGAACGGCTCGTCAAGGCCCGACTCAACATCGTGGTATCGGGATCAACTGCCAGCGGGAAGACCACCTTTCTCAACGCCCTCGGTATGGTCATCCCGTCTCACGAGCGGATCGTAACCGTTGAGGATGCTGCGGAACTCAAACTCACCCAGGTCGAGAACCTGGCGCGGATGGAGGCCAGGCCGGCTAACATCGAAGGGCGAGGACAGATCACAATCCGGGACCTGGTGCGGACTGCTCTCCGGATGCGGCCAGACCGTATCGTGGTCGGTGAATGCCGAGGGGGAGAGGCGTTGGACATGCTGCAGGCCATGAACACGGGCCACGATGGCTCCCTCACCACCGCCCACGCCAACTCAGCCCGAGACCTGATCAGCCGGCTGGAGACGATGGTCCTCATGAGCGGGATGGAGCTGCCCATTCCGGCCATCCGCCAGCAGATTGCCAGCAGTGTCGAGGTAATTGTTCACCTGGCACGGCTTCCCGGCGGAAAGCGGCGCGTGGTTCAGATTGCCGAGATTTCTGGGCAGGAAAGCGGAGAGGTGATTCTCCGAGACTTGTTCCAGTGGGACCCGGAGACCGACACCCTGGCCTGGACGGGCGAGCAATTAAGCAAGACCGAGAAGTTCAGGCGCTTCGGGGTACCGCTATTCGACCTGTCCGAGGTGAGCGCACTATGTTAACCCTGGTGGCCCTAGGGGCAGGGGTGACGGTCTACCTACTCGGCTTGGCGGTCGTAGGCTTCGTGTTCGGAGAAGGACCCGGCGGTTTGAGCCAGCGACTCTCCCAGTTGCGTGGCGAGTCCATACCGGAGCGGAAGCGGTTCTGGTTCACGGAAGATGGCCAACTGAGCAGGCAGCAGCGTCTGGCGCTCGCAGCCATAGCCGCAGCAGTCCTCTCCGTTGGCGGGATGCTCTTCTTCCGCTCCGTCCTCATGGCGTTCATTCTCGCTTGTATGGCCCCGCTCTACCCCATCACACTGGAGCGGACCTTGCGCATGAGGCGGCGAGAACTGATCAAGAGCCAGTTCGGCATCGCTCTTCAGGCCATGGCTGCGTCGCTTCGAGCCGGTGCATCCCTTCGTTCCGCCATTGAGCGGGCTGCGGGCGACGTTGAGCGACTGCTGGCTGGCCAGGCTCAGACCCCAATCCTGGACGAGCTGAGGCGAATTGAACTTGACCTGAAGAAGGGGCTCTCGCTGGAAGAAGCCCTGGTCCGTTTCAGAGACCGAGTGCAGTTGGAGGACGTGACTGACTTCGTTGGGGCAGTCCTTCTCTGCAGGGTCCGCGGCGGTAATGTTGCCGTGGTCATGGCAAGCATCGCCGAGATCATCCAGGACAAGATCGCCATTCGGCAACAGATCCTCACCCTGACCGCCGGCAAGCGTGCAGAGGCGAACATGGTTACCTTCGGGCCACCAGCCATGGTGATTTTGCTCGGCCTTCTGGCTCCAGACTACCTGGCCCCTCTGTACCGTGATCTCATGGGCCAGGTCATGATGGGCGTTGGTACGGGCTTGCTTGCGACCTCCTTCCTCATCGGTCGCAAGATGTTGGAGATTGAGATCTAAGAGGGGGCGACGGTATGACACCTGCGGTTATCGGGGCCATGGCAGGAATAGTCGTACTCGCACTTTTGTGGCCTGGCCCAAAGCCAGGTAGTGCAACACCACTGACCCGGCTCTATGCCCGGTTGGGAGCCATTCCCCAGATGACCCGGCAGGACCAGCACCGGCCACCCTGGGTTCGGAAGATGCCCGTGAAGCCCTTCGTATCCGTCCTGCGATCGGTTGTACCCGGCCGCTATCGGGAAAACACCCTGCGGCTTCTGCGGATCGCCCGGCTCGGGAATCACACCTACGATGACCTCCTCGCCATGAAGATCTCCTACGTGCTGATGGTCTGGTTTTATATCGGTCTCATCCTCCTCAAGAGACCAGACCCTCTGCTCGGCGCCTTTCTCGGTCTGATGGCCGTGCCGGCCTTTCTCTATCCAGACATGTGGCTCAAGGCGAAAGCACAGCGGCGTCAGGAGCAGGTGAGGCGGGAACTGCCAGCGATTCTCTCCGCCATAGCGGTTGCCCTGGAGGCAGGGCTTCACCTGACAGGAGCGATAGCCGAGGTTGTCCGAGACAGGCCGGGAGTCCTCGCGGAAGAACTGCGGAGAGCAGTGGAACTCACGGAACGCGGGGTGCCCACGGGAGACGCCCTGGAGGCGTTGACCAAAGAGGTCGAAGTGACGGAGTTGACCATGGTGACAGCCGGCCTGCTCCAGGCGTTCTCTAAGGGCTCGGGGCACGTTGTGAAGACGGTACGAGCCCAGGCCGCTGAGGCCTGGCAGATCCGAAAGCGCCGGGCGGAGTCCATGGCGCAGACGGCGTCCGTCAAGCTGTTTTTACCGATTGCTCTTCTGGCACTGCCGGGCTTCATGATCTTTCTGCTCGGACCGGCTGTGCTGGAGGTTGTGGGGTACTTCATCAAGTGAGTGAAGGGGAGGATGGTTTTGATGATGATGAAGACGTGGGTGCGGATCCAGAACTGGATGCGTCGAACCGAGGGCCAGGCCCTGAGTGAGTACGGCATGGTGATCGCCTTGGTTTGTCTGGCGTGCATCGGGGCTCTGATCGCCTTCCGCACGGAGATCATGGACGTTCTCAGTGACATGACGGAGGGCATGAAAAACCGGTAGGGCGGGTCGATGGAGAGGAGGGGGTACTCATGGGGCAGGCTGGCCGGCAATTGTGGCGGCGACAGAGAGGACAAGCACTGGCAGAGTTCGTGATTGTCGTTCCCCTTCTTCTCCTTCTGTTGATGGCCATTGTGGGGTTCGGGCATGCCATCTTCACCAAGATGGTGGTCCTGCAGGCGGCTAATCGCGCCGCACGGCTCGGAGCCGTCCTCTATGGCGATAGCAGCGTGTCAAACTCCACGGCGTACAGAGAGACCAGGGATGCCGCGCTGGCGACCCTGGACTCAGCCCTGAACGGGACGAGCCGAGAGGTGCTCATCAGCCGCAGCGGCGATGACGTTCGAGTAACGGTCCGCTATCGGACCAACGTCTTCGTCCCCCTGCTCCGTCCTTGGTTAGGGGATCAGTTCACAGCAGAGCACCAGGCGATCTACCGGGTGGAGAGTGACACGCCATGAAGTGGCTACGGGACGAACGAGGGGTCTCCGTCGCCTGGTTTCTGGTGACCATGCCCGCCGTTCTGATTGTGATGGGTCTGGTTCTCGACATCGGTGTGATGATGCTCAGGCACCAGCAACTTAACTCGGCTTCAGATGCAGCAGCGCTCGCTGCTACAGATGCCTGGGATCGCGATTACTGGTTGTGGCACGGCAAGGTCCGGATCGATGCAGGGCGTGCAGAGGGTCTTGCACGCACCTACTTGGCGAAGAACATGCCGGATGCCCGCATGGCGGAGATCCGGGTGAGTCCGTCCAACCGGGTTCACATTCGGACCGAAATGAGTGTCCCGTTCTTTTTTCTCCGCATCGTTGGCTGGAGTGAGAAAACAGTTGAGAGCTACAGCACCGCTGTCCGACGGAACGCGATGTAGCTCGTAGAGGTTCTGGTATCAACCTTTCGGGGCCATCATTCAAAAATCATCAAAGATGGTATACAGTAGGAAGACGACCAAGAGATGGCTCCTTCTGACAAGAGGGAGGAACAGGCCATGATGGAATGGCTGTGGTGGTTGTCACAACTGCCCGTGACGGCACAGGCGACGCCACCGGCGGTGACAGAGACGGTTGAGTGTGAACCGAGCTACGAGCACACCTCTTGGGAGTTCGTACGTGAGGATCGTAAGTATGAGGGGACCTGGGTGGTGGCCTACCACCGGTACACCCGGGTTCAGACTGAGGTCTGCTCGGGCGACACCGAGACGCAGAGGAAGACCGAGGGGCCGTTCAAGCTCTATCCGGCCACGCCTGATGAGCGCGTGGCTGCGGTCAACGCCCCGGAGTGGCAGGACACGCCGCTTACGGGCTCGCCGTTGCGGTCGACCGACTTCCCCACGGGGCTAGCCCCGCAGACAGGCCCCAGCGGAATGGAGACGGGTGAGGGGAACAAGGCCCCCGGGGAGACCCCCTCAGCGCCCTCGCCCTTCAACCCCTTTGTACTGACCCTCATCGGTGCAGTTGTGGCGGCGGCCGTCGGTCGGCGTTGGTGGCCGAAGCAGAATCTGGACCTCGGGAGCACGGACGACGAACTCCTGGAAGCCAAGGGGGAGCAATATCGGAGCCTCGCCCGGTCGGGCAAGTACGACGTCAGCTACCCTCAATTCCAAGCTGACCCAGCCTTCGAGGGCGCCCTGGCACTCAAGGAGAACGCCTCGCCGGCAGCGATGAAGCAGATCGAAGCATGGCAGGGAGAGTGGGAGCGTGTTCGCGGGTACTGGGACGAGTTCTTCCAGGGCCAGCGGACGGGTGATCCCCCCACCGATCCATGGGGCGTCAAGGAGATTGCCGTTAACCAGGCCAAGGAGCGGTTCGGTGCTGAGGCGCAGGAGTTCTTGGCTCTTCTGATCGACCTGGTACTTCACCTGGACGAGTTTGATACGCGTATCGGTGCCATTCAGGCCTCTTGGGACAAGCTGGAGCACTGGAAGTCGGTGCTGGACCCGAACGAGGCGGATGCATTGCTTGGTGAGGTCCTGGGTTCGGAGTCCGAACTCATGGCCATCCTTCTGGTCGAGATGAAGCGCCGCCAGATCGAGGAGTTGCGGCAGAACGGGGAGTTCAAGACCGAGGATCCTCAGTTCAAGGACACGCAGTTTGAAGCGTTTGCGCCGCTCTGGAACGTCGTTGACCAGAACACCCAGGAGCAGGTCAAAGGCCTGACTCGTAAGTGGAAGCGTTGGCTCGAGGAGCGTAAGGCACTGGACAACATGGGGGATGCTTGGTATCCGGGCCGGCCCGCTGTGAGGGACGCTGGGGATACCAGTAGCGGGATTTCTTCTGCTGCTACCTCTAGCTTCTGGGACTCCATCGGCCCTGCACCGGTCATCGTAAACGATGGCAGGAAAGAGTTTTCTCCAACATTTTCTGGTTGGGCCACTGCCTACAACGAGATGGTTCAGCGGCACTGGAGGGGAAAGACGACGGACGCCGCAGGAACTCCGACGGACCGACTTGTAGCCACCTACCAGTTGACCCCGGAGAAGGTCGAAAAGCTCTGGGACGCGGCTCGTAGGAACAATGTCGATCCCAGACTCCTGTTAGCCATCTTGGTCCAAGAGGGAACAGGCAGCTTTGACACCAACTCTGAGAACGCAGGGAAGTACCTTCGGGGGAACGGGCCACAACCCGATTGGGACAAGGACTTGCAGGCAGCCTTTGATGGTCTCATCCTTGCCAAGCTGCGCCTGTACCCTGCGGCGGTTCAAGGTGGGTTTGAAGGAGATTGGGTCGATTACGTCAACTGGTATACGCCCATTGACCGTGTCAGCGGTGACAATGGGGCGGTTGGTGCATCCGGGGTGTACGCTGAGGACATTTTCTGGGGAGACGGTGTCCGTCGTATCTACACGGACATTGTCAAGGAGCTTGATCCTTCCTTTGTCGGCGACCCTGTGATGGTGTTCTCGGCCTGGATGACTGCAAACGCAAGCTTGTTCAAACCAAAGTATGTTTCAGGCGACTTCCAGATCCAACCCGGAAGCCCGGGTAGCGTAGAGGCGGCAGTGCACAAGCACCACTACGATCCAGCGAAGTACCCGAACGCGTACCACAGGAAGGACGAGAATGGCCAGGTAGTAACCAGCTGGTACTACTTCCCTGCTCCTGAGTGGTATGTCTGGACTCTGGTACCTGGGAAAGCGGACAGCGCCTCTTCGGTGCCCGATTCTGTGCCCTTGGTTCAATATCAGGTGCCGTTGTTGAAGCAAGGGGACCCAGAGTGGGAGGAAACTCCGATGGCACCCAGTTCCGTCAAGGCTTCAAAGCCTACAACAATTGAGAACTACGGGTGCGCTGTCACTTCCGCAGCCATGGCCCTGCAATACCTTGGGGTTCAAACGGACCCCAACGACATCGTCGCTCGAGCCAGCGCAAATGATGCGGCAGCCGCGACGAAGGATGAACCAAACGAGAAGCTAGGCCTCCTGTCCGTCTGGGAGCTGTCCTGGTACAAGCTAGCTCAGGAGTTTCCGGATGTCACGGCCAAGGCAGCAGACTACACAGACTTGAAGCAACTCCGGGAGTGGCTAGGTCAAGGTCCTGTGATCCTGGGCGGCACAGGCAAGAACGGTCCTCATTTCGTCATTCTCACAGGTTTCACGGGCGAGGGGACAAGCCTGTCCGACTTTCTCATCAACGATCCTGGAGCTGATCGGAAGACGTTGGCCGATTTCCAAGAGACGTACCCCGAGTTCAAGTGGGTACGACAGTTTACCAAGTGATTTGACGGAGGTGCGAGGAGGGGTCGTGGTGAGGCGCATTCTGTGGTACCTGTTCGTGATGACGTTTGTGGCCGGTTGCGCAGGGGTTGTTCCTGAAGAACTTGTCCCCGCCCCAGCCGCCACCGATCCGGCCATTAAGCACACAGCTAGCTGCAAGCACGAAGAACACCTGTCCTCAGCGGAACAGAAGGCGCCGGCCGCAGTCTATGTACAAGAGGGGGAACTCTTCGGCATCGACTTGGAGGCGCGAACGACTAGGAAGCTTCTTGGCAAGCAGGATGCCACGGACTTCTCGACGGAATCAGCAACGTTCAGTGGCAATGGTGAGTTACTGGTCATTCACCGCGACAAAGAGGGGCGGGACAGTTGGTGGGCTGCCAGCGCCGACGGCTCGGACTTGAAGCGACTACCACTACCCGTCGATCGCCAGGTGCGTCATGTTGTCCGGCTCTGCCAAACAGAGTTCGTTGCGGTTCTTGAAGATGGGCGCTTCGCCCGGTTTTCAACGCAGGGAGATCCAGTGTACTGGGAGCCTGGGCACGAGGACCAGCCCATGCCAGACACCTCCGTTGTGGGTTCACCGGGAAGCGGTGCTATCGCGTTCCCCTCTCGCACCGGAGTGATTGTCCTCGTTCCGAACGAGAAGAGTCTGGCCGTCGCTTCCCGCGTCAGGGGTTCCGAGATCCACGGCTGGGCAGGCGATGACCGTCTTGTCACAGGCGACCGAGATGCCATCTACGTGACCGAGATCCCTAGCGGCGTTTCCCGGTCTGTAGAGTTGCGTTCGGTCTTTGGAAGTGGCTCTGGGTTGATCACGGTCTCAGTTCATCCACGTGACAAACTGCTCTACGTAGCAAGACGCTCCTCGATTCCTGGGGGACCAAAGAGCATCGTAGCACTCGATTTAACCACGCTCCAGCCACTTGAGGCCCTCCCCAACAGGATTCCGCCAGAGAGCAACGGAGCCCCTAGCTTCTCCCCACTCGGAAGCTACGAGGTCTGGCCAGTGGAGGAGCCTAAGGATCTACCTTACGCTTCAGGGGTGGCCATCGTTAACGCTCAGACGGGAGAGGTGCTTCACGTAACGGATGCCGACATGATTTCAGTCCCCTACGCTCTCCACCCAAAGGACCTCGGCTTTGTATTCTCCGATCTCTCACGGGAAGGCACCGTTCTCGTATATCAAGATGCGGCCGGGCGGCGGTTCGACCTGACCCAATCGTCCACAGGAGCTCCCATACGGGCGTTTGAGTGGAACCCGAGTCAGGGGTAACCGCCACGACCGATCGCAACGCCCGCGACGCCAGGGTGAGATTAGCACCCAACTGAAGCCTTGCCAGTCTCCTGTACGTTTGCGTGCAGGAGACTGGCAGCTACCGTTTTGTTAGAAAGGTAAATTGATGCGCCTCGTTCACGAGCTTCATCCAGGGACCAGATGAGCTCCGACTGGAGGAGTGAACTATGCGGGATACGTCTGATGTGGTTGTCCTGTTGGTTAGCGTGGTGATGCTGGTTGTAAGCTTGGCCCTAATTCGGCGGCGCAGACCGGCCCTCCCCGCTGACTGGCTGACGTCGATTCTGTATGGCCAACCGGCACCTTTCTCGGTGATTCTCTGGGTGGTGAATCCGATCGGCTCGGAGGAGAAACTGGCAGCCGCTAAGGCCGCGCTTCTGGAAAGCATTCGGCAGTGTGCAACGACGCCACTGAAACTATGTGAATGGGGTCCTCAGGGTGTGGCTTGTGTGCTGCCAGGGGCGGTCGTGGCGACCCGTTCCGAAGAGTTCGCTGAGCGGGTTCGGACTCACTTTGGGCAGGTTGCCCCGTCGCAGTTGGGAACCCCGTGGTCGGTCTCGGCTGCGGTGGCCGGTGCCTCTTGGAACGAATCAGGCCCACCTAGGGCAGTTTTGCCAAAGCCACACGTTCGTCGCATCGTGGATGATCTAGAGGCTGCCCTGAGGCAGGCCCAAGAGACTGGTGGGAATCGCATAGTGTGCCGTACGCCGTCCTCTGACCGAATTCCGCAGCGCCCTCCTGATTTAAGCGGGGAGCGACTCCTCAACCAACCGATTCAGCCAGCTGGCGATTTGTCGTACTCTGGGCGGTGGCGGGTCAGTGGAGACTTCGCCATAATCCGGGGGCAAAAGGTCGTTGTCGACATGCCACACGCTGGGACTCCACCCCAGAATCGGCATCCTGGGAAGGTAAGGATGATGACAAGCAACGAGACACTGGCGGCAGAGTTGGGGCTGAGGCAACTGTATAATGAGAAGCGGTTCGACGGATGGGTACCGGTAGAAGAGCTGTCGAGCTTTACGGCTGAGGCTTGGTATGGTGACATTGGCGGCCACTTTGTGGAGATCGTAGATGAGGATGATGCAACGTTTGGCATCTCAGCCCCTCACGCCACACAGGTGGGTGGCCGCTGGAGTGTGGGCCAGATTGAACGGGGTGATTGGTACGGGGTAGTGCCCCGCTCTGCGGTAACCGGGGTGTGGGTGGAACGGACAGCACTACAGCCGCCTGACGGCCCTAGCTACGTCAGGCGCCCCCTGGTCTCACCGGGGGACCAGCGAGTCCAGCCGCCACGCGACAAGAGAACCTGGTCTGCTGCTGTTCGCTGGTTTCGTGAACTGGATCTCTATTTCGGGTTCTTATTAATGATCGCCGCACCTTTGGCGCTGGTTACTTACCTATGGAGCCTGGTCAGGAGGATTCCGTTGGTTCTTCGGGGTGCCGGAAAGGCCCTGGTCGGGATGATCCGGGTCAAGGATGACGGTCTCCCAATCCGGCCCTGGATGAGAGCCTGGCTGATGCGCTTTCGCCTGTTGATGGGAGAGGGAGATCGTGAACTGCCGGCCGTTATCCTAGCCGTAGGAGAGGAGACATCGGCGGAGGCCTTGTTCAAGCTGGCGCAGAGAGCCGTTGGCTTGGCCGCTGTGCGGGCTGATGGGGTGGTCGTTGCCTTGGCTAGAACGACAGACCGTGAAGCGGTAGCGGAGCGACTGAGAGCCGCTGCGTCCGAGAATCGGATTACCGTATCGGTCGGAGTCAGTGAGGGCAGGGGAGGGAGCGTAAGTACCGTTCTGGAACAGGCCGCAACAGCCGTCCAGTTTGCGCGAGGCGGTGGTGGCAACAGGATTGCTGTCTGGAGTTCAGATCTACCCCAAATTCCGCCGCTGGGCGGGGAAGTTGTTAAGCCGCAGCGGACCGTCCATCCCTGGTGGCCGATGGAAGGGGAGGAGACACGCCAAATCTCAATCATGCATGGGTCGATGGGTCGAGAGCAGGTGATCATAGAGCGAATTGACTCTGCTCGTAGCGCGGCCTTTGTTCGCTCACCTGGTTCTGCTAGTCAGTGGGAGCCCTTTCGCGTGTTCACCCGCAGCGCCAGCCCGCCGGGGCTATTCGAAGTTCGGGAAGGATGGCAGTGTCGCCTTGGCGTGCAACTCCAGTTTCTTCGTTTCCGGATCGTAGACGTAGATCCCGCCCTTGTCGGCTACGAGGATTCGACCGTCACTCATGACCGGGGCCTGTCCAGCCAAGGACTCGCTCTGCAGGTCGAAGAGCTTCTCGAACGTGTCGGTGGTCACATCGTGGCGGTAGTAGGTCTCCCCGACATGGTAGGTCACGATCTTGCCGTCTGGCGAAATCGCCACATCTGCCATGTCGTAGAGGGACTGGTAGTAGGGGGGGACCGTCAGGCTCTTCAGGGTCTGGCCGTCACGGGACAGGAGGTCCACCTCCTGTCCGGGCCGGGAGACGACGAACTGTCCGCCCGTCCCCCATGTGGCGTAGCGGAAGCCTTTGGTGACGGTTGTCAGGAGCTTGCCCTTCAGATCGACGATCCGCAGGGCGTTGCCCCCAACGAACCCGCTCCGGTAGCTCACGAGGAGGGCGACCTCCTTGCCGTCTGCGGACCATCCGGCGGGGAAGACCTGGTAGGAGATGCTCTCTTCCGGCGGCAGTTCGTACAGGACGGATGTTTCGCCGGTCCTGAGGTCACGCATGATCACCTGGTCCTCGCCGCGGGAATAGACCAGATAGCGCTTGTCAGGGCTCCGGCGCGGATCATATATACCCTCGTTGTCTTCGAAGAGGACCTCACCGTCCAGGACGAGCTTGGTACCGCCTTCGACCCAGTAAATATCCGAAAGGGCCTTCCTGGCCGGCGCCTGTCCGGGAGGCTGAGGGGTGGGCGTTGGTGCCGGTGACGGAGCCGCTGCCTGCGGTGAGAGCCAGACGGTGCCGTCAGACGGGGACCAAGCTAGATCGTAACCCAGGGCGGACAGTACATACCTGGCGGGCACGTAGAAGGTTCCGGCGATAATCAAGGGGGTGGAATCCATGGGGATCTCCTTGCCGTCGGCCAGGAGGGTTCCGCTGTCGGCACCCACCTCCACCCGATGCCCGTTAGCCGCCAGGGTTACCTGTTTGCCATCGCTGCTGTACGTGACACTTCCACCCAGGGCCTTAACGAGTCCGTCGATGGGGGTTACCATCCGACCGTTTAGGATGACGGGCGATGCCTGGTGCTCAGGGTCCAGAAGGTAGGCCTTGCCGCGTACGAATGCCTCCGGGTTTCCGAGTTGCAGGAGAATCCCGCTGGTGGAGGCCTGCAGGGTGCCGGTTATGGTAACCTTCACCTCGTCCGAGGGATCGCCGGTGCGACCGTTGGCGTAAACCGGGGCGACCTGATAGTAGTAGGTGCGATCTGCGGCCACACCAGTGTCCAGGTACGAGGTGCCCTGGATGGGGAAGTCGAACAGCGGCTCGGTCTGGGCTCCGGAGGAGGTGGCGCGGAACAGGTAGTAGCCGACCAGATCCTTACCCGGAGTAGCGTCCCACCGGAGCAAGACCGAAAGACCAGCGGCCGTAGCCTTCAGGTTGATCGCACTGAAGTGACCGGTGTTATCGCTGGTAGGATCGTTAGAGGCTTTCTGGTCTACTTGTGCTACCGCACCCGTGAACAGATCCAGGTCCACCTTGGTCGGGCTCGGTTCAAAGCGGCGAGTCCCGGTGCCCAGCTGGCCTACATCGTTTGCGCCCCATGTCCAGACGTAGCCCTCCGTGTCTACGGCGGCAGAGGAGTAGCCGCCGGCGGCCAGGGCTACCATTGAACCGGAACGACCGACCTCCAGCGGGACAGCCGATCGGTCGCCGGTTCCATCGCCCAGTTGGAAGAAGTCATTGCGGCCCCAGGCCATGACCGTTCCGTCCCGCTTGAGGGCGAGGTTGTGTGAATGGCCGGAGACAACCGCTATGATATCCGTCAGCCCTTCGACCTGTGTCGGTGTCAGGGCCTCTTCCAGGCCGACCACGCCCAACTCATGATACCGGTTGAATCCCCACACCCAGACAGTGCCGTCGCTCTTTAGGGCGACGGAATGATACTGGCCGGCCGCCACCGCCACTACGTTCGTCAACTTCGGCACCTGGACCGGCCTGTCGCTGTCCTCATCGTCGCCCGTACCGAGTTGTGCGAAATCGCCCGCCCCCCACGCCCACACGGTACCGTCAGCCTTGAGGGCCAGGTTGTGGTCATGGCCGGCAGCCAGGGCAACCACATCGGCCAGACCCGCGACCTTGACCGGGGCAACTGAGTCAGAGCCCGGTGTTCCTAACTGCCCGCGCGTGTTGCGCCCCCACGCCCAGACCGTTCCGTCCGCCTTGAGGGCCAGGCTGTGGTACCGCCCCGCCTCAATCGCCTTCACATTCGTCAGGCCAGGAACTTGCCGCGGCTTTACGCTGAAACTGAGATCCGCTGAGGCGCCCAGTTGACCATACTCGTTCTCGCCCCAGGCCCAGACCTCTCCCTCGACCAGGGCGAGGCTGTGGTCGGTGCGGGTGGCGATCGCAGTCACGTTCGTGAGACCGGCGAGTTGTACGGGGGTTGTCCGCTGGGTCTGGGTGCCGTCGCCCAACTGCCCGTAGTCGTTGTCGCCCCACGCCCAGACGGTGCCGTCATCGCGGAGGGCCAGGGCATGGTTCGAGCCCACGGCGACGATGCCCGGACGGAAGGTGAGCGCTGTCCCCGCCTGCGCATAGCGTGGCGTGGAGATCCCAAACATGACAGAAGCGAGCAGGACCGTGGTAGTGAGGAGCCAGGCGATACTGCGTTTCACGAGAGCGCACCACCTTACACGCAAGTTCGAATCGGTCCAAAAGAGGGTTCCTGCCGTCATCGAGAGCCCCCTTCCTGCTAGGTGTCTATTTGCTGTAACCCGTTGTGTCCATGGGCCCAGAAGTGGATAGGCTGTTGTTGTACTCCTAGCAAAAAACGACCGACCCATCCGGCAGGGAGGGTCGGTCTTGTCGATTTAGTAGGAGGTCACGGCGTACAGGACCACACCTGTGAGAAATATTGGCACGAAGAGCAGGTAGAGGAGCTGGAGCTTGACGATCGGCTCGGCCTCACCGAACTGCTGGGCATAGGTCCTCATGACTTCCGGCAGCATACGCATCCCTCCAGGGTTGGGTCTCTTCCCAGCCTCAGCTTACTGCAGGTTGGAGTAGACTGTGTATTCCCAAAAGGGATGGACGTGGTGTCATTCCGTGGATACCACTACCGGCGGAGACCCTACTCCCAACGCTCCTTTGGGAATGCCTGAAGCGCCCGTAGTGCCAGGCGAGCTGTTCCGGTGGGGTGAGCGCAGTTCCCCTTGCCGTATAGCAGCACCGTTGCGAGATCCCTCGCCATTCCCAGGTCGCCCTGGTGCAGCGCCTTGGAGAGTTCCTGGTGCCCCTCCTTGCAGCCCCGGCACTGGCCGCAGGCTGCCTCCTTCAGCAGGTCAACCGTCTCCGTGACCATCGCGAGCAAGGACGCATTCGCCTTCGCAAAGACCACAACGGCCGATGGCCCCATGCTCGTGCCTACAGCCGCCAGGTCCTCGTAAGTCAGCGGCACCTCCAACTCGTCTGGGCGGAGGGGGCCGGAACTGAGCCCACCCGGCAGGACGGCGAGGAGTTGATCGGCCGAGGGAGCCCCGGCCAGGTCGAGCAAGGTCCGGAGCGTGGTTCCGTAGTCCACCTCATAGACCCCCGGCCGGGCCACGGCGCCGCTCACGGTAAAGAGGGCCGTACCGGGGCAGTCCGGTGTGCCCACGGCGGCGAATCGCTCTCGCCCATGCCGGAAGAGCGCCGCAACGGCGGCGAGGGACTCCAGGTTCTGGACCGCGGTAGGGCAGCCCCGGAGCCCTGCCTCCTCGGGGTGGGGCGGTCGGGGCTGGGGCAGCCCTTCGAGCCCTTCGAGGGAGTCGATCACGGCACTCTCCTCACCCGCAATATAGTGTGCGGGCGATGGTTGCAACTGAATGCTCACACCACCCAACAGCTCGGCGGATTCCGCCTCCTGAAGCGCCAATGTGAGTGAATCCAGCGACTCCTGGGAGTCGCCCCGGGCGTATAGCCACAACTCCTCTGCCCCGAGCGCCACGGCCCCGATCAGCAGCCCCTCCAGCACCCGGTGGGGGAACCAGGTCATGAGGTACCGGTCGCGCTGGCTCACGGGCGATGACTCGGCCCCGTTCGCGATCAGGTACCGAGTGACCGATGTGGCCCGAGCAACCTTCTGCCACTTTTCAGCGATCAGCCCGCCCCGTCCGCTACCGCCCCGGCCCCGCAGGCCAGCCTGCTCAACCTGCTCCAGGACCCAGCGCCCGCCACGAGTGCGGGCCTCTGCCAGTCCCCGATAGCCGCCTCGGGCCAAGTAGGCCCCCAGCGATTCACGTTCGGTCGGGTCAGGCTCTGTCAGTAGGTAGGTCACTGTGCCCGCCCTCCTCGCCGGTAGCCCTCCTGCTCGGCGATCAGGTCAAGCTGGATCGTTCGGGCATCCTCCAGGTAGAGATCGACCTTCGGCATAGCCAGGTGGCCGCCGTGCCGCTGGTCCAGGGTCTTGATATAGCCGCCGCAGGAGTCGCAGACCTCGACCCGCCAGGGTTCCATGGCCTCAAGGGTCAGGATGTTCACCTTCTTGACATCGTCCGAATCACAAACGGCACACGTCATGCGATGGTGCTCCCACTGTGTGCCGCACTGCGGGCAGTGCAGGAAGCGGAGGTTGTCCGGGTCGATCCGGCAGACATCGGCCGCGCTGCCGCAGACCGGGCAAGCTGTCCGGCGCCACATGGCCAGCGGGGCTCCCGCAGCCACCGCCCTGGCGAAGCGGCTCATGAAGGGCTGCAGGGCCAGACCAGCCAGCGTAGTAACCAGGTCGTCATCCACCTTGTGGCGGAGCGACCAGGCCGATGCCCCCCGCCCCTCCAGGAGGTCCGTCGCCAGCCCAACGCGCTCCGCGGCACCAGAGTCGCGAAGGGCGGCAGCAAACTGTCTTCCCTCCAGCCGCTGGCTCGCGAACAGTCCCGCCAAGTCTGCCAGGACCGCCGCGAAGAGGGAGGGCTCGATCACGGGCTGGACCAGGGTGATCAATGGCTCACCGGCGAGGAGCGCTCCTTGCACGGCTGAATCAGACGGAAGGTCGACAGGGGCCGGGACCTGCTCCTGCCACTTACGGGCCGTTTCACGCCAGGCCTTCAGGAACTCCATTGACTGCATTGGTCTCCGCACCCCTTCTACGACAAGAGCTGAATGGTGAAGTTGATTCCGGGCATGCCAGCGATCTGATCGGCCAGCAACCGGATCTGGCGGGGCTCGTTCAACCGGTAGACCGCCCCCATGATTGACTGTTCGGCTGTAAAGCCCTGAGGTATGAAGAGAATCCCCATCCGGTCGGCGGGCAGTACCACCGTCCACTCGTCCCCGACTCCATCCACCAGTTGGCTGCGAATGGCAATATGGAAGTTTGCCGAGGCGGCCGGTCTGGTGAAGCGAAGCTCCACCGCGTCATTGCAGACCAACTCTCCGGTCTCGTTCCCCTGCTTGTCCCTGGCGACAGGGGTCCAGAAGAGCGCCTCGGTCTTCGGGGAGACCAGGTGGCCGGGGGCGTAGCGCCCCAGGCGGATCGAGAGCTGCATCAACACAGATAAGACCTCCCACATGGGGAAACCCGAGCGATCCCGGCGATGCCGGAGACGGCTCGGGCGGAACCCCCGCGACTTCATTCTGACCGCTACGCCGTCTTCCCTGAATCCCGGATCTCGGCGGTGCCGTTCTTCACGGCCTCCTCGACCCAGATCGAGTGCTCGGCTGCGGCGTAGTTCAGCTCAAGCCAGCCGCTGACCATGGAACTGAGCGAACGGCTGGTAAACGGGTGGATGGCGGTGAGGTAGATATGCAGTAGACCCATGGCCAGGCCGCCCCAGAAGGCGATGGAGTGGATGATCTGCATACTCTTGAAGCTCTCCGCCCCGATGCTACCCCGGCCAAACCACATGGCGAGGCCGGAGATGACAAAGGCGATGAAAGTGAGCACCACCAGGTAGAAATTCACCTTATGGCCGCCGTTGTACTTGCCCTGGGGGGGCAGTGCTGGCTTGCCGGTGGTGTAGTGGAGCGGAGCGATCAGCATGTACTTCAAGTCGTTTGAGCGGAAGGCCAGCAGCTCCTTGAGGTCCGAGAGAGCGGTCTTTGGGCTCCCCAGGAGCCAGACCAGCGGGGAGACCATGAGGACCACAGCGGCGACCCGGTGGACCAGCCTGGCGGTCTGCCCAACAGAGCCCTGGAGGTAGGGGCCAAGGCCGACGGCGGTTGACTCTGGGTTGGCCCGCCAGAGGAAGATCGAGCCCGTTAACACGAGCAGGATCCACGCAGTGCCATAACTCCAGTGAAAGAGACGCTGGGAGACAGAGAACTTCTTGATCTGCATACCGGTCTTGGCCACGTGAATCCCCCCTTAGTTGTGCACGTCGGCGCCGGTCTCGTGCGGGTGGAGACCGCCCTTAAAGGTGCGGCGAGCGGCGACCCAGTTGATGATCATGCCGAAGATAGCGGTACCCAGCAGCGCCTTGCCAATCGGCTGGAGGCCGTACTTCCAGAAGGTGAGCCGCTTGGAGAGGGTAGGGTTGACCGGCAGGCCATAGACCTCGGGACTCTCCAGCAGGACGTACAGCTCGTGCAGTCCACCGAGCTCCTTGTCGCCGTAAACGGTGGCGTTCTGGTAGCCCATCGCCTTCAACTGCTCCACCCGCTCATAGGCCCAGGCCACGAGTTGCTCCCGGTCGCCGTACTTAATGCAGTCGGTGGGGCAGGTCTTTACGCAGGCTGGTTGCATGGCGTTTGTGATCCGGTCGAAGCAGAGTGTGCACTTGCCGGCCTTCTGCGCGGTCTGGTTGAAGGCGCCCTTGTCCACGTGGATCGCCTCGAAGGGGCAGGCGGGCTCGCAGTACGCGCACCCAATACAGGACTCCCTGTCCAGGGTGACCACACCGTAGTCGCCGTACTGGAGGGCGTTGGTCGGGCAGGCGGTCACGCAGCCGGCTTCGGAGCAGTGCATGCAGTTGTGCTTCTGCATGAGCCACTGACCCATTCCCTCTGCGTCGGGGCGCTCGATGAACTTGATGATCGTCCAGGTCTGGGAATCTAGCGCCGGGTGGCTCTGGTAGGTGCCCGGTTCCTGGTTCATGCGGACCTCGTTCTCGTTCCACTGCTTGCAGGCGACCTCGCAGGCCTTGCACCCGATGCACTCAGAGGTGTCAACCAGCATGGCGACCTGCTGCTGCTTATTGCTGGGGTCGGGCTTCCATGTCTCCCACGTACCAACACGTCCCATTCTGGTTTACCCCCTTCCGTTGAGCTTGGTCACGTTGGCGAGGAAGACCTTGGACTCCTGGATCTGCACGTTTACATCGACCGCCTGTGGGGTCAGCGTGTTGGTAATATCGCCATGCACGTGACCGGAGAGCGGCGACCAGTGGATTGGCAGGCCGATCACGTGGGTCAGCTTCCCGCCGACCTTGAGCGGCTTCAGGCGGCTGGTGACCATGGCCTGGGCCCTGACCTTGCCGCGGGCGGACTCCACCTCCACCCAGTCCCCGTTCTTGATACCCTTCTCCAGCGCCATCTCCCGGTTGATCTCCACGAAGTAGGTGGCGAAGGCCTCGGCCAGGAAGGGGAGCGTGCGGGTCATGGCGCCCGAGGTCTGATGCTCCGTCAGTCGGTAGGTGGTCGCTACATACGGGAACTTGTCGACCGTGCCGAACTGGTCGTGGGCGGAGTTGTAGGTCCGCAGGGTCGGCACGCTGGTCTGCTTGTAGAGCGGGTTGGTGATCGGTGACTCCTTGGGCTCGTAGTGGACCGGAAGCGGGCCATCGGCCAGGGCGCCGAAGATCCCGCCCAGCCCCCATGGCTTCATAATGAAGGGAGTGTCACCGGGCACGCCCAGCGCATGGACCTTGCCGGGGGCGACCGGCAGCATGTCTGGCACATCAACACCGGCCCACTTCTGCCCGGCCTCGTCCCACCAGACCAGGGGCACCTTGCCCCAGGACTTGCCCTGCGGGTCGGCTGAGGCCCGGTTGTAGAGGACACGCCGGTTGGCCGGCCAGGCAAACCCCCAACTCTTGTGCAAGTAGTCCGCCGAGCCGTCGGCCTTCGCCTCGGTCCACCCCTCGGGCCGATTCGGGTTGGCCCGCTTGCGGGCGTCTGCGACGTTCTTGCCCTCCTCCGGGTAGACACCGGTGTAAATCCAACAGCCGCAGGCGGTGGAGCCGTCATCCTTCAGATTGGCAAAGGAGGCGAGTGGCTTGCCCGTTGCGATATCGAACCCGTTGATCTCCTTCAAGACCTTCAGGTGGTCGAAGTCGTTAGGGTTGTCGGGATTGTTGTAGTCCCAGACCAGGTACTTGATCGGCTCGTCCCTCCTGGCGGTGGACGAGGCGTAGAGCTTCTGGACCCGCTTGCCAATCTCGTGAATCAGCCAGCCGTCGCTCCGGGACTCACCGAGCGGCTCGATCGCCTTGTGCTTCCACTGCAGCAGCCGGTGCGAGTTGGTGAAGGAGCCCTCCTTCTCCAGCGGACCGGCGGCGGGCAGGAGGATCACCTCGGTCTGAATCGCCTTCGGGTCCATGCCCTCCAGCTTCCAGAACTCCCCGGTCTCGTTCATAAACAGGTCGGCAACGACCAGCCAGTCGAGTTGGGCAAGGGCGGCCTGGACCTTGCGCGCATTCGCTGAGCCCACCGCCGGGTTCTGACCGAAGTTGAGCAGCCCCTTCACCTTGCCATCTAGAATCGACTGGAAGATATCATAGTGCGAGTAGGAGGTACCACCGGCCATTTTGGGGATGAAGTGGTAGCCGAACTCGTTCTCACGGGTGGCATGCTCGCCCCACCAGGCCTTCAGGAGGCTGGTGAAGAACTTGGGCTTGTTCATCCAGTAGCTCGACTTGGTGGTGGTCTTCTCCAGGAACTCCTGCAGGCTCTTGTGCGCTTCGCTGGGCTGGCCCAGGTAGCCCGGCAGGTCGTGGTAAAGGACCGCGAGGTCGGTGGCTCCCTGCACGTTGGCGTGGCCGCGCAGCGCAGCGATCCCGCCCCCCGGCACGCCGATATTGCCGAGCAGCATCTGGAGAATGGTGGAGCAGCGGATATTCTGCACGCCCTTCGTGTGCTGGGTCCAACCCATGGCGTAGGCGAAGACCGCCGACTTCCCGGCCTGACCGGTCGATGTGACGATCTCGGCCAGCTTCTCGAAATCATCCACCGAGATGCCGGAGATCTCGGAGACCTTCTCCGGGGTGTAGGCACTGTAGATCCGCTTGATATGCTGGAAGACGCAGTTGGGATCTTGGAGGGTCGGGTCCTCCTTGGGCAGGCCGTCCTCGCCGGTCTGGAAGCCCCAGGTGGACTGGTTGTAGCTCTTTGCCTCCGGATCCCACCCGCTGAAGAGACCCTCATCGAACCGGAAATTCGGGTTGACCAGGAGGCCTGCGTTGGTGTACTTCACCACGTAATCGTGGTGGATCTTGCCCCTGGTAATTGCGTAGTTGATCAGACCGCCCAGCACCGCAATGTCAGAGCCGGAGCGGAAGGGGATCCACCAATCCGCCTTGGAGGCGGTGCGGGTGTAGCGTGGATCGACCACGATCACCTTGGCGCCCTTCTGCTTGGCTCGCAGGAACCACTTGAAGGAGATCGGGTGGTTCTCGGCGGCGTTGGAACCCATGAAGACGATCACATCTGCATTCTGGAGGTCCCAGAACGAGGTGGTCATGGCGCCACGACCAAAGCTAGTGCCCAGACCGGGCACGGTAGAGGAGTGTCATATCCGGGCGTGATGTTCCAGGTAGACCACGCCGAGGGCGCGCATCAGCTTGGTGAAGAGGTAGGCCTCCTCGTTGTCCACGCAGGCGGAGCCCAGGTGAGCCAGGCCCTCCGTCCGGTTGACGACCAACCCGTTCTTGTTCGTCTCCACGAAGGTCTTGTCCCGCGTCTCCTTAATCCGCTCCGCCACCCGGTCCAGGGCCTGATCCAGCGGGATCTCCTCCCACTGGTCGGCGCCGGGGCGGCGGATCTTGGCCGTCAACTGGCGCAGGGGATTCGGCTTGCCGAGACCGTCGTAAGCGAACTGCATGGAGGCGGCGCCCTTCGGGCAGAGTGAGCCCTCACTGATCGGGCTGTCCGGGTTGCCCTCCAACTGGAGCAACTCTCCTTCTTTCACGTAGGCGATCATGCCGCAACCAACGGAGCAGTGTGGACAGACGCTGGGAACCTCCTTGGCCTTGCTAATGCGATGTTCCCTCAGGTCCTTCGCCAGGGCCGCCTTCTCTTCGGCAAAGAGCAGGACCGCTGCACCGGCAGCGCTGACGCCGGACAGCTTCAGGAAATCGCGGCGGTTCAGGTTCATCCCCCAATCCCCCTTCTCACTCTCTGTGCATCGGTGTAAACCAGTATGGATGCCGCATTGCGGGCGTACCCCACCAACTCAATCCCCAACTGGACGGCCAGGTCAAAGGCCTGGTCGGTTGCGGCGGTCCGGGAGACACCGATTCCGGTGCCGAACCGGGCCATTCTGGCACACATTTCATAGGAGATTCGCCCCGAGGTCAGGAGCACCGTCTGAGATCCGGGCCAGCCCTCTCTCAGTGCAGCGCCGATCACCTTGTCCACGGCGTTGTGTCGCCCGATATCCTCCCGAATGATCCGCTCGCCGGAGTCCAGTCGGACCGCCATGGCGACGTGCATGCCCCCGGTTGCCTGGTAGATGGGGGCATTGGCCAACATCTCCTGCACGAACCGGAGCAGGTCATCTGTCGTCACCGGCAGATTCTGGCCTGGCGCTGCATATTCGGGCGGCGAACTTATCGGGTTAGCGTTATAATGGAGGAGATCGACCCAGAGGAGCCCCCGGTCTTCATCCACCACCAGGCGGCGGATCTCGCTGGGCGAGTTGATAACGCCTTCGCCATAGAGGTAGCCAATCGCCCAATCTTCCAGATCGATCGGGGTCGTCTGGACCGTGAGCCACTCCACGTCATTTCGGTAGATGGTGGTTGGTCGCTCCACCGGAACTCTGTTCCTGGTGCGCACCGGAGCGGGCGCCCGAACTGCTACCATGAGAGTCCCCCCTGCAGAACCGGGTCGGAAGTTCCAGCTAAAGCACATTAGCTACATATAACTATGTTATCCCCTGATCTACCTATACGCCAACTAGTCTCGCGGCGGTTCCTGTACCCGCCGATCGGCAGTGTTCTAGTATCTGTTCGGGGAAATTCGACAGTCTGTTCGAGAGCATTAGCCCCCCGATCATCTCCGACGGAAGGAGGAGCGCCATGGTCGTTCGTGGGTTGCAGGGCGTGCGGATTGCCGTGCAGCACCTGCCGGTTGGCGGAACGGAGCAGGAGATCTTGCTGGCGCTCCCATGTATCGCCTGCCGAGACCTGGGCTGGGGCACCGCCCGTGTCTGCGGAGACGATCCGCAGGTGGTGCTGGCGCACTGGCCAGAGCAGGGAGGCCTCCCGGACGCCTACCTGGCCTCCGCTGCGATCCTGCCTGGACTGAGGCTTGAAGCGGCGGGGCACGCCGATCCAGAAGAGCTGGTCCTCCTGGCCATGGTGGCGGGGCGGCTGGTGGAGGAGGCCCGGTCCAGGGCGCGCCTGGCGCAGCGGAACGAGCGGCTGGCCCGCCGTGCCCGGGAGATGGAGGAGCGGCACAGGAGCCTCTCGCTCCGCCTCGCCGAGGTGCGGGATGAGTTGGACACAACCCAGCAGCAGCACGTGGTCCTGCACGAGCGAAACCGGATCGCTCAGGACCTCCACGACCGGGCAGCGCAGACCAACTTCCTGGTGGCGCTGAAGCTCGACTGGGCGCTGGCGCATCTGGAGGAGAGCTCACCCCTGCGGGGGGAGTTGGAGCGGTTAAAGGAGCTGGCAGCGCAGGCGGCCGCTCAGACCCGGGAGGCGATCTACGCCCTGCGTGCCCCCGAGATGGCTGAGGGCGGGCTGCTGGCCGGGTTGCGCAAGCTGGTTCGCTCCATGCAGACCGACGGCTTCACCGCCAGCCTCACCGTGACCGGAGGTCCGGTCTCACTACAGGCCGAGGTGGAGGATGCGCTCTTCAAGCTGGCGCAGGAAGCGCTAAATAACGCCCGCAAACACAGCCGGGGGACAGCGGTCATGGTGGCACTCCGCTTCACCCCCGAGCATGTGACCCTTGTGGTCCAAGATGACGGGGTTGGCATGCCAGCGGAGATCCCCCAGGGACGGTTCGGGTTGAGTGGCATGCGTGACCGGGTTCTCGCCCTTGACGGCCAATTTGCACTGCTCGGCGGTGATGAGGGAGGTCTCATCGTGCGGGCAACTATTCCACTCGGAAAGGGATTGTGAGCTATGCCCATACGTATTGTCATTGTCGATGATCACGAGCTGCTCCGCGCAGGGATTCGGGCGCTCCTCTCTCAGGAAGCCGACCTGGAGGTGGTAGGCGAAGCCGCCGATGGCCGCTCCGCCCTGGCCCGCTGCCGGGACCTCTCGCCCGACGTGGTCGTGCTGGATCTGAGGCTGCCCGATATGGATGGTGTCGAGGTCTGCCGCCAGATTGTCCAGGAGACGCCCCAAACGGCGGTCCTTATGCTGACCACCTTCACCGATCGGGACCTCGTGCTGGCGGCTGTGCGGGCAGGCGCCCGGGGCTACGTGGTGAAAGACGTGCTCAGCATGGACCTGAAGCGCTCCATTCGGAATGTCGCCCGCGGGGAGGTGGCCATGGACCCAAAGGTGGTTGGCCATTTGATCAGCCACATGCGCGACCCCGAGAAGGAGCGCGACGAGGAGAAGAGCCCGCTCAACCGGCAGCAGTTGGCGATTATCCGCCTGGTCGCACAGGGGTACACCAACCGTGAGATCGCCGAGCAGATGTACTTGAGCGAGAAGACGGTGAAGGGTTACCTGGCCGAGGCGTTGCGGCGAATGGGAGCCAAGAACCGGGTGGAGGCAGCCATGCTGGCCTCGAAGAAGGGCTGGATCTGAATCCGTCCGTGCGCCCTGGAGCTACTCGCCCTCCGGTGGGTAGCTCTCTTCTTGCCCGTTGCGTAGGTTATTGACTACGTGTAGGTATTATGCTACGATGAACGCGTAGGAAATCGACTACGAAATGGAGGGACTACCCGTGAGTGTTTTGCGGAACCGATCGCTCCTGATCATGGCGGGCGCTGAAGCTGTGAGCAACCTGGGCAACTGGATCGCCATGCAGGCGGTAATCGCCCTGCTGATCTTTCAGCAAGGGGGCGGTGTGGCAGAGAGCACCTGGCTGCTCGTCTGTGGACTCGGTCCGAGCATGGTGCTTGGCCCCTTTGCTGGCTGGCTCGTGGACCGCTACGACCGGCGCCTCCTCATGATCGCCAGCGAACTGCTCTCGGGCCTCATTGTGACCGCCCTGATCTTCATAGACGAGCCGGCCCTGGTCTACCCCCTCATCGCTTTGGCCACCGCTGCTGGAACGGTCATGGTGCCCGCCCGCAGCTCGGTTTTGCCTGACCTGGTGGCACCTGCGGACCTGACCCGAGCCAACGCCTTCGCCCAGCAGGTGAACGGTCTCACGCGGGTGCTGGCACCGCTGATCGGAGCAGGGATCGTCGCCGTGGTCAACACGCAGACAGCCCTCCTCCTGGATGTTCTCTCCTTTCTGCTCTCCGCCCTGATTCTGGGGTTGCTCCCCACCTTGCCACCCCGCCGGGAGCGGGATGCCGCCCCCGGGGAGTCCCGGGAGAAGGAGCCGGGTATTCTCCAGGTTCTCTGGAGCGTGATCAACCGGGTCCCCCTGCTCCGCTTCCTCCTCCCGTTCAACCTGCTACTGGGGTTGGTGATGATCTCCTTCGATATCACCCTGGCGGTCTACGCCCGCGATGTGCTGCAGGGATCAATCGCCATGAAGGGGCTGGTCGCTAGTCTGATCGGCGGGGGAATGGGCGCCGCCTCCCTCACGCTCATGCTGCTGAAGGGAGAGCGGAGCCTGGAGCGAGACTACCTGATCGGGCTGGCCATGGTGATCTGTCTGCCGGTTGCTTTCAGCCTTGGATCGCTGGCCGGGGGCTCCGCCGCTGCCCGAGTGATCGTGATTCTGGGCTCCCTCCTGGGCGGACTGGGGATTGGCTGGGCCAATGTGCAGGGAAATACCCTGATCCAGCGGATCGCACCGGACGGCTGGCTGGGCCGGATCAATGGGGGGCTCCAATCGGTTTTTACCGGCGGGCAACTCCTCGGTCTGGTCGCCACGCCACTTCTGGTCCCCGGTGTGGTATCATTTGGGGTGTACTTTGGTGCCGGCGCCCTGGTCTTGTTGTTGCTCATGGGCCGCACTGCGCTGGCACTGAGGCGGGGGCACCTGACCGAAAACGTCACGCCAGGAGAGGTGGTCGGTGGTGATTGAGGAGCCCGTACGATACCCGGGAGGTTGGGTTGTTGCACGGTCGATCGCCAAGGAACTAGACGCGGCGCTCTCGCTGTTCAGCGGCTACGGCGAAGAGACGAGCCGTCCGCCTGAGGTGGTCTCAGCGATGCGGGCTGTCCCGCACGACTGGCGGAGCCAGTGGTCCGACCTCCTGGGCGCCCCGCGCCGGTGGATCGGCGTGCTCATGGAGATGGCTATCCTGGCTGGTGTCCTCCTGGAGGAGGACTACAGCCGGGCGACGCTTGCCATGCGGCAACTCACCCTGGAGGGGGCACTCTGTGCGGTGGAGTCGGCTCTCCGCAGCTACGGGCTGGAGCCGGACACAGACGGGAGCCTGGAAGAGCGGTTCGTGCGCACCGCTGCCCGGCTCGTGCCCGCAATCAACCGGAATGTTGATTTGACACCGGTCAGTGAAGAGGTAACTATTCGCGAGGCGACCTACGAGGTCCGTCGGGTGCTGCCGCTCTTGAGCGGAGGCGCACTGCATGCCCGGTTCTGGCTCTGGCTTGACCGCTTCTACTTCGAGTTCTACCGCCCCTGGCGGGAAGGAAGGCTGCAGTCCATGGAGGCCGAGGAGGCGCGCGCAATCGCGGCGCTGGGCGCACGAGAAGGGCGGTGCCCACCTGACACGACCTGGCTCCCCCGCGAGAATGTTCTCGCCTTCCGGCCGGAAATGGCTCAGGCGGTCAGTGCCGGGAGGGCGCGCGTCTTCTTCTGGACCCAGCCCTTTGGCCTCTTCGACTACTGGAGCCTGGCCCCAGGCATGGTGATCACGGTCTATGGCCAGCCGGAACAGTCGGTGGCCGAGTACCTGCGGGAGACGGCTGAGCCGCTGGCAGAACGGGCCAAGGCTCTGTCGGACGGCACCCGGCTCATGCTGCTGCGGATTATTCGTAACCTCGCCATGGACAACACGCAGATGGCGGACCTGCTGGGTATCGCCCGGCCTACGGTCAGCGTTCATGCCAAGATCCTCCGGGAGGCCGGGTTGATCAATACCCGCCAGGAGGGGCGGGCCTCTGCCCACACGCTGAACGCTCGGGCTGTGCGGCAGCTCTTCCGGGAGATTGAGCAGTTCCTTCAGTTGCCTGAGGAGGGCGAGGAATAGGAGGCGGCTGCCTGTGCGTTGGCGCACGGGCAGCCGCTTTCTGCAGTCTGGCTATTGGAGCGGGAACCGCTGGGTGGCCCTGTCCAACTCGTGGGCCAGGGTCCGGATTCGCTCGGAGAGGGAGCGAAGCCGGCGGTTTGCCTCCGCGATTGAGGTCACATGATCCTCGGCCCGCCGGACCAGGCCGACCGCCGCTTCGATCCCATCGGCTATGGCCTCCACCTCACCGATCACCTGCCGGCTGGCGCCGCTCATGGAGCGAATATGCGTAGCGGTGCCATCGGCCAGGTCGGACAGGTCGGCCATTTGCTGGCTGACGGCCCCGGCCCGGGCCCCGTTCTCGTTCAGCACGGCCGCCATCTCCCAGATCCGCCCGTTGGCCTCATCAGCCGACCGTGCGATCTCGCGGAGGGCGTCATCGCAGGCGTTGGCTGCTGCTTGTCCCTCCTCCAGGTCAGTGGCCAACCGCTCAACTCTACTGGTCCACTCCTGGGGCGTGGGGCCGCCGGCGTCCAGCATGGTCTGCGCTCCCACTCGGACCAGGTCCACCACGGAGACGGTGCGCAGGGCGCTGTGGCGGCCGCGTTGGGCAGCGGCAACCGCCTGGCGGGTCGCCTCCTGGACAGCGGCCAACTCCCGACGAGAATCCTGGACCGCCCCGGTCACCAGGGTCACGATCTCGCTGGCGTAGCGCAGCGCTCTGGCCTGCTCGTCGGTGCCCATATCGATCCGGGCCAAGGCCAACTCCAGCTCCCGCATGCGGCCCATGGTCCGCTGGGCGCTGGCGCTGACCGCTTCGGCGGCCCGCAGTGCGCTCTCCGCGATCTGCAGCGCCGCCTCGGCGTTCTCCGCGGTCTCTCCGGCGCCATCGGCCAGGTTGTCGCTCACCTCCCGCACGCCGTGGGAGACCCGCGCAATCTCGCCCACCGTCTGGCGAACCCGGTCGGTCATGCTATTCAGAGCAGCGGCCAACCGGTGCATCTCCATGCCCTCGCCGGCCTCCACTCGGGTCTGCAGGTCTCCCTCGGTCAGCACCTGAATGAACTGAGCCAGGGGTCGGGCGATCTGTGTTCTGGCAAGGTGGTAGGCCAGGGTGACGGCGATCAGAATCGAGACGAGAGCCCCCGCTCCAGCGAAGCGGGTCGACCAGTCGGTGCGCTCCGCCAGGGCGGCAAACCGGGTCTCCGGAACGCCAACGAATGAGCCGGCCACGACCCGCCCGGCATGGTCGGTCACGGGCAGGTAGATCGTTCGCTCCATGACGTATCCGCCCACCAGGGCGCTACCCCGGTACTCCTGCCCCTTGCGAAGCCGCTCCATGACCACGTCCGAGTAGAGTGTGCCCACCGCTCGCCGCCCCCCGCCCACCGCTGGAACAGTGGTGGTGACGCGAATCCCATCCAGGGCGATGGTGGCATGCAGAGGAAGCCCCTGCGGCGCCCGGTGTGTGACCTCATCCACAATCTGATGATCGTTGTTCAGAATATCGCTGACCAGGACCAGGCCGAGGATCTCGCCCCCAGCGTCGAGGATCGGAGCGGCGCCAACCATGGCGAGGGCGTCCTCCAGCACCTGGCCTGCGCGCGGGTCCTCGGAGCCCTCGGTCTCCACAATCGGCATGCGGACATTCGTCAGGACCCGGGCGGGCTCGTTTGCCAACTCGGCGCTGGCGATCCACTCGACTGTACCAGAGGCCACGCGGGACTCAAGCACCTGGGCGATCAGACCGCCGTAGCTGAGCCTGTCGCCCGACGTGTAAGAACCGGCGCGGCCCTGCACGACTCCATCCACATTCACTACGGTGATCAGATCAGCCCCGGGAAGGTCGTCGTAGAAACTATCGAGCACGGGGGCCAGGTCGCTCCCGCTCTGGACGGCGGCCACCAGCTGGACCCTTCCTGCCAGACTGATTGCCCGCTCTTTCATGCGGGCGGTCCGAGCATCCAGGAGGCTCTGCTGGAGATTGATCGCAAGATGCAACATCTCTTCACTCTGACGGTCCAGTTGTTCACTGGCCTGCTGTTGAAGGTACCAGCTCGCTCCGATCAGGAAGACAGCCGGCACCAGCGATGCGATGAAGACCAGCAAGACTAGACGGGCAAAAATCGACCCTTGCCACCGGTTCTTCAGGGGAATCGCCTCCTAGCCCTACCCGATCCGCTTTCCGTCGGTATAGATCGCCAGTTTGTCACCGCTTCTGACATACCCGACCAGCTCGACCCCGAGCCGCTCCGCCAGGCGGATTGCCTGATCCGTGGCAGCGCTCAGGGAGGCACCGATCCCTATTCCTGAGCGGGCCAATTTGGTGCACATTTCGTAGGAGATGCGGCCCGTGGAGAGCAGAACCAGCACGTCCGCCGACCAGCCAGCCTGCAGAGCGGCGCCGATTGCCTTGTCCACTGCGTTGTGGCGACCGATATCCTCCCGAACCAGCATCTCCCCGGTGCTGGAATGGACCACTGCAGCGGCGTGCATGCCACCGGACTCCTCGTAGAGCGGCGTCTGTTGTTGCATCCACTTCATCCAGGCGGCCAACTGCTTCGGACCCACCCGGAGGTCGTGTCGCACCGGCCCAAGAAGAAGTGCATCTTTCATAGAGCTGAACGTCACGCCCTTCCCACAGCCGCTGGTCAGATACCGGCGGTCCATGGCGACCTGCGGGGGCTGAAGTGCGGGAACGACCAGCGCCCGCACCGTGGCGGCTGGCTCATCCACCTCGAGGCTGAGGATGTCTGTTGAGGTGTGAATGATTCCCTCTGTATAAAGGAAGCCTCTTGCCCAATCAGCAAGGTGAACCGGTGTGGTTTGAATGCGCAGTAACTCGGCATCGTTGAGAAAGAGGGTTGTGCGGCGTTCGACTGGCATGGCGTAAGGAGGTTGGGTGGATGACATGCAGCGCTCGCTCCTCTCGCGGGTCCGTTCGGAGGTTGCCAGCGTGTGCTGGCCCCGGCATGCAGGTGTTCGCTGTCAGAAGCGACAGACCCTTTTGTTTCGACCCAAGAAGGAGTGTTCGTTTCAGGGAATAGGTGGAATCTCACTTCTCGGGTTGACATGCGGGGGGAATAGGGGTACCATTCTACATGTGCCTGGAACCCAACACATCGCGGGGTAGAGCAGTCTGGTAGCTCGTCGGGCTCATAACCCGGAGGTCGCAGGTTCAAATCCTGCCCCCGCAACCAGTCGAAAAGCCGGTGGACTTTGTGTCCCCCGGCTTTTTCTTTGGAATTGTTGTGTGGCAATGGATTCCGCGACGCCTCAATGTTGACAGGGGGTAGAGCGCGTGGTAACTTATATGAGCGTGGTGAGTCCCTTGCCGATTGGAGGTGTCGCAAAGTGGCGAAGGCAGGCGCGCGCGTTATCATTACGATGGCGTGCACTGATTGCAAGAACCGGAACTACTCCACCTATAAGAATAAGAAGAACGACTCGGGGCGTATTGAACTGAAGAAGTTCTGCCCGACTTGCGGGCACCATACCCAGCATCGGGAAACCCGCTAAGCGTTGTACGTAGCGCCGACACGGTGGCTGTCGGCTGTTACAGGGGTGTAGCTCAACTGGTAGAGCAACGGTCTCCAAAACCGTAGGTTGCGGGTTCAAGTCCTGCCGCCCCTGCCAGATCGAGACGGACCGGCTGGTCCGTCTCTTTTTGTGTAGGCCGGCGATGGCCGATTCTCACTTCCTGCATGGAAGCGCTCCCCTCCGGGAAGACTCATCGTGACACCCCCGAGACGCGCTTTACAACTCGAACAGGAACGTGTTACAATCTTCTACACTGGTCTTGGTGCCAGGTTTTATTTGTGTTGGGCACTTTCTAGTGAGGGTGGTCTGATCATGGAACGTTTTAAGGCCTTCGTCGCTGCGACCCGGGCTTTCGCTGTTGAGGTCGTTGGCGAACTCCGCAAGGTTGTCTGGCCCAGCAGGGAGAGACTCACGCGACTGACCCTGGTCGTTGTGTCAATGGTCGTGGTCGTCGCAGGCTTCTTGTGGCTGTGGGACCTGGGCCTTGGCTGGGTCATGAACACAGCGTTCCAGCGGGGGTAACATAGGCAAAGGCAGGTGGAGGGGAGCGCCCCTGCGTTCCCTGATCAAACATGGAACAAAGAAACTGGTATGTCGTTCACACTTACTCCGGGTATGAGAACAAGGTGAAGACCAACCTGGAGAAGCGTGTCGAGTCCATGGAGATGCAGGCGAAGATCTTCCGTGTCCTGGTTCCCATGGAAGATGAGATCGAGATCAAGGACGGCAAGCAGAAGAAGGTCAAGCGGAAGGTATTCCCCGGGTATGTCCTGGTGGAGATGCTCATGAGCGATGACTCCTGGTATGTCGTCCGCAACACTCCGGGCGTTACCGGTTTCGTTGGCTCCGGCAACAAGCCGATCCCCCTGACCCCCGAAGAGGTGAAGGCGATCCTTGGCGCTGAGGGCGAGGAGCGTGCGGCCAATGTGGTCGTCGACTTCGAGATCGACCAGCCCGTGCGTGTGATTGCTGGTCCCTTCAAGGATCACCCGGCTGTCATTAAGGAGATCTTTCCGGAGAAGGGGAAGGTCCGCGTGCTGGTCAGCATGTTCGGGCGTGACACCCCGGTGGAACTGGACTTCAACCAGATCGAGGAGATTTGAGCGAGGCCATTCCCAACCCCGGTCTTTTGTGCTAGTATCATTGAGGTCGTGCGCCCGGCGCGCGGCTCTTTGATGTGCGGGTTCGCCCCGCAGTGGGAGGGTGACAAGGAGTCACCCGCCATACCACACTTTCTAAGGAGGAGTCATCAGTGGCGAAGAAGGTCACAGCCATCGTCAAACTGGCCCTGCCGGCCGGTAAGGCGACCCCTGCGCCCCCCGTTGGTCCGGCTCTGGGCCAGCACGGCGTCAACATTATGGGCTTCTGCAAGGAGTACAACGAGCGTACGAAGGAACAGGCCGGCCTCGTGATCCCGGTGGAGATCACCGTGTTCGAGGACCGCTCTTTCACCTTTATCCTCAAGACTCCGCCGGCCTCGGTCCTGATCAAGAAGGCGCTGGGCATTGAGACCGCGTCCGGCACGCCGAACAAGAAGAAGGTCGGCAAGCTGACCACCGCCCAGGTCGAAGAGATCGCCAAGATCAAGATGCCGGACCTGAATGCCGCCAGCCTCGAGGCTGCCAAGAGCATGGTGCGCGGCACCGCCCGTTCCATGGGCGTTGAAGCCGAGTAGCACCAGCTGCTTGGGCTTGTGGGAGGCTGCCTTGTGCAGCCGAACAACGTCTTAACCACAAGGAGGAAATTCAAATGCCGAAGCATGGCAAGAAGTATGCTGAAGCGGCGAAGCTGATCGACCGCTCGAAGCTGTATGATCCCGCTGAGGCCCTTGAGCTCGTGAAGAAGTGCGCCAGTGCGAAGTTTGACGAGACCGTCGAGGTCGCCTTCCGCCTGGGCGTTGACCCCCGCCACGCTGACCAGCAGGTCCGCGGCGCCGTCGTGCTGCCTGGCGGCACTGGCAAGGCCGTCCGTGTCCTCGTCTTCGCCAAGGGCGACAAGATCAAGGAAGCCGAGGCTGCCGGCGCCGACTTCGTGGGCGCTGAGGATATGGTGACCAAGATCCAGGAGGGCTGGCTCGACTTCGACGTCGCTGTCGCTACTCCTGACATGATGGGCGTCGTTGGTAAGCTCGGCCGTGTCCTCGGCCCGCGCGGCCTCATGCCCAACCCGAAGACCGGCACCGTCACCTTCGACGTGGCCGGCGCGATCAAGGAGATCAAGGCCGGTAAGGTGGAGTACCGCACCGACAAGGCGGGCATTGTGGCCGCCCCGATCGGCAAGGCCTCCTTCGACGCCGAGCGCCTGGCGCTGAACTTCCGTGCGCTGTCCGATGCGCTGCTCCGGGCGAAGCCCGCCGCCGCGAAGGGCCAGTACATGAAGTCGATCACCATCTCCGCGACCATGGGCCCTGGTATCAAGGTCAACCCGGCTCGCCTGGCTGCCGCCAACGCAGAGCAGTAGGACTCACGATCGACAGACCCGCCCTGGCTCAGGGCGGGTCTTTTTAGTTGCCACCAATTATTTCCCGCAAAATTTCAAATTCAAAGTGAACCTTTCGGTCATTTGGAGCGTCTAATTAGTGAGTACTTTTGGGATACTAGATCGACTGCCAAAGCGGTGTTAGGGGGTGTGCGTAGCAGTGAGCGAGCAGGATATTCGGGCCCGGTTGGAGGGTTTGGTGGACCGCTGGATCAAGGCCAGTCCCGCTGAACGCATGGCCTTGATCCATGAGAAGATCCGCCTGGAGGAGATGCTCGACAAGAACGTTGCCACCAAGCCGGCGAACTAGTGGATCTTGGTACGATGAATTTGCCAGGCGCGCTTGACGCGCGCCTGATTGCTTGTGTATACTGAGTCTCGTGCTTGAAGTTCATATGCGACCACAGACAGCAGGCGCCATTCTGGCATAATTGGTGAATCACCAGCCCGCCGAGGTCGGAACGCACAGGTCTCTCCGGAGATCTCTGCGGGTCTGTGTATGCACAGACCTCCGATCAATTGTGGTCGGAGGTCTTTTTTGTGCTTTGCAGAGGAGGTGAACACTCACAATGCCCATTCGTCCGGAAAAGCAGCAGGCGATTGCCGAGATCAAGGAATCGATGCAGGCTGCCAAGAGCATCGTTCTGGCCAACAACAACGGCCTGACCGTGGCTCAGGTGACCAAGCTCCGCAAGGAGCTGCGTGAGGCCGGTGTCGATCTGAAGGTGGCCAAGAACACCCTGGTCGGGATCGCTGCGCAGGAACTCGGAATCGAGGGCCTGGACCAGTACCTCCACGGTACCACCGTCCTCGCTTTCTCGAACACCGACGAGGCCTCCGGTGCCAAGAAGATTCGGGACTTCTTCGCCAAGGATAAGGACCCGAAGTTCGTGGTGAAGGCCGGTATCCTCGAAGGCAAGGTGATCGACGCCAACGGCGTCAAGAGCCTGGCTGACCTGCCCTCTCGGGAGGTCCTCCTCGCTCAGGTCCTCGCCGGGATTCAGGCTCCGCTCCAGGGCGTGGCCGGCGCCCTCAACGGGCTGCTCGCCAGCTTCGCTTACGCCCTCGACGCCCGCATTCAGCAGCTTGAGGGTGCTGAAGGCTAAGAGTGTTACCGGTTTGTACGCCGCATAGGCGAAAACATTTTTGATCACATAAGGAGGATCCCACAATGTCGAAGGCCGCTGAGGTTATCGAGATTATCAAGGGTATGACCGCCCTCGAGCTCAAGGAGCTCAAGGAGCAGTTCGAGGAGACCTTCGGTGTCACCGCTGCCGCCCCTGTCGCCGTTGCCGCTGGCCCCGCCGCTGGTGGCGCTGCTGCTCCGGCTGTTGAGGAGAAGACCGAGTTCGACGTGATCCTCAAGAGCGCTGGCGCCAACAAGATCAATGTCATCAAGGTTGTCCGTGAGCTGACCGGCCTGGGCCTCAAGGAGGCCAAGGACCTCGTTGACGGCGCTCCCAAGCCCGTCAAGGAGAAGATCGGCAAGGCCGACGCTGAGGGCATCGCCGCCAAGCTGAAGGAAGCTGGCGCCGAGGTCGAGGTCAAGTAAGTTACACCCGAAAGGAGGGCCAGGGCAGTCGCTGTTCTCAGCGGTCTTGCTCTGGCCTCCGTTTTTACCCCCGGTAGAGCTCACCTGTGGGTAAGAAAAAAAGCCCCGACTCCAAAGTCAGGTCCTTCATCTAAATGAAGCCATTCGCCTTGACAAGGGCTTCCTCTTACAGTATCATGATAACTTGCCATCATAGCATGGTTGAGTTGGACCATGCGTGATATCCTGGCAGTCTTGCCCGAAGATCTGGGGAAATCGACGGGGAAAGGGAGCGACAGCATGCATAGTTTTCGCTTTCCAGGATATCAATAGAGGATGTGTCTCCCTGGAAACACCGTCCATAACCGGATAGGTACGGTGTTGCCTTTTTGTTTTTCGGTTCTGGGTTCCGTTTCTCCTGCTGGGGAAGTTCCCCCGAACAGGAGGATTTTATAGACATCGAGCGCTTCCGCGGTGGGCACTTCCAAACGGGGAGCTTCTTGATGGCCACCAAACACGAGTGAGGAGGCCAAGACCGCATGGCGAAGTTCGTGCAAGCCGGTAGGAGAGAACGGCTCAGCTTCGGCAAGATCGATGAAGTTCTTGAGATGCCGAACCTGATCGAGCTGCAGCACAACTCCTACCAGTGGTTCCTGCGCGAGGGCCTGCAGGAGATGTTCCGTGACATCTCTCCGATCCAGGACTTCACCGGGAATCTGGTGCTAGAGTTTATCGACTACAGCCTTGGTGAGCCAAAGTACTCCATGGAGGAGTGCAAGGAGCGCGACGTCACCTTTGCGGCGCCGCTTCGCGTTCGCGTCCGGCTCATTAACAAGGAGACCGGCGAGGTGAAGGAGCAGGAGGTTTTCATGGGCGATTTCCCGCTCATGACCCCACACGGCACTTTCATTATCAACGGTGCGGAGCGTGTCATTGTCTCGCAGCTCGTGCGTTCGCCCGGAGTGTACTACTCCGAGCAGATCGACGCCTCCGGTAAGAAGCTCTACTTTGCCACCATGATCCCGAATCGTGGCGCTTGGCTGGAGTTCGAGTCCGACGCCAACGACGTGCTATCCGTGCGTGTTGACCGGACCCGTAAGCTGCCTGCCACTATTCTACTGCGCGCTCTCGGCTTTAGTTCCGATCAGGAGATTCTCGACGCCGTTGGCGATTCCGAGCATATCCGCCGCACCCTGGAGAAGGACGGCACCAACTCGGAAGAGGATGCCCTGATCGAGATTTACAAGCGCCTTCGCCCGGGCGAGCCCCCCGCTGTGGACAACGCCCGTCAGTTGCTGGAGACGCTCTTCTTCGAGCCGAAGCGGTATGACCTGGCCAATGTGGGCCGGTACCGCCTCAACAAGAAGCTTGCCCTGAAGCGGCGTGTCGTAGGCGCGACCGCGGTGGAGCGGGTCGTCGATCCCAACACCGGTGAGGTGCTGGTCGAGGCCGGTGCGACCATTGACAAGAAGATCGCCGACAAGCTGGACCAGGCGGGCGTGCAGCGGGTTACGCTGAAGCTTCGCGATGGCACGGTGGTGCGGGTGGTCTCCAACGGGCAGCCGCCCATGACCCACAAGACGGTCATGCGCGAGGATATCGTCTCCGCCCTCAACTACATGATCACCCTGTTCAAGGGGCTTGGCGTCGTTGACGATATCGACCACCTGGGAAACCGGCGTGTTCGCTCGGTCGGCGAGCTGCTCCAGAACCAGTTCCGCATTGGTCTCGCCCGCATGGAGCGCGTGGTCAAGGAGCGCATGACGATCCAGGACGTGGACATTATCACCCCGCAGGCGCTGATCAATATCCGCCCGGTGGTGGCCGCTGTCAAGGAGTTCTTCGGCTCCTCCCAGCTCTCGCAGTTCATGGACCAGACCAACCCGCTCGCCGAGCTGACCAACAAGCGCCGTCTCTCCGCCCTGGGCCCCGGCGGTCTCTCCCGTGAGCGTGCCGGCTTCGAAGTGCGTGACGTTCACCACTCGCACTACGGCCGTATGTGCCCGATTGAGACGCCAGAAGGTCCGAACATCGGTCTGATCGGTGCGCTGGCGACCTTCGGCCGGATCAACGACTACGGCTTCATTGAGACGCCGTACCGCCGGGTCGACAAGGAGAACAAGAAGGTGACGGAAGAGATCGTCTACCTCACCGCTGATGAGGAAGACGAGAACGTAGTCGCCCAGGCCAACGAGCCGCTGGATGAGAACGGCTGGTTCATTACCAACCGCGTCACGGTTCGCTACAAGCACGATATCCTCCAGGTCTCCCCGGAGCAGGTCGACTTCATGGACGTCTCGCCCAAGCAGGTTGTGTCTATCGCCACGGCGCTGATCCCGTTCCTCGAGAACGACGACGCCTCCCGTGCGCTCATGGGCTCCAACATGCAGCGGCAGGCGGTTCCCCTGCTCAAGACCCAGGCCCCTGTGGTGGGCACCGGCATGGAGTACCGCTCTGCCTGGGACTCGGGCGTCTGCGTCCTGGCGGAGAACGACGGCACGGTCGTCCGGGCCACCGCCTCTGAGGTCATCGTCCATTACGATGATGACCAGGTCAAGAAGTATAAGCTGATCAAGTATATCCGCTCGAACCAGGGCACCTGCATGAACCAGAAGCCCATCGTGCGGAGCGGTCAGCGTGTGAAGAAGGGCGACGTTCTGGCCGACGGGCCTTCGACCGATCTCGGCGAACTGGCCCTGGGTCGGAATATCCTCATCGCCTACATGTGCTATGAGGGCTACAACTATGAGGACGCGATCATCATCAACGAGAAGTTGGTGAAGGAGGACGTCTTTACCTCGATCCATATCGAGGAGCACGAGTGCGAAGCCCGTGACACCAAGCTGGGTCCGGAAGAGATCACCCGGGATATCCCGAACGTCGGCGAAGAGGTCCTGAAGGATCTCGACGAGCGCGGCATTATCCGCATCGGTGCCGAGGTCCGGCCGGGCGATATCCTGGTCGGCAAGGTGACCCCGAAGGGCGAGACGGAGCTGACCGCTGAGGAGCGCCTCCTGCGGGCGATCTTCGGTGAGAAGGCCCGTGAGGTCCGCGATACCTCCATGCGCGTGCCGCACGGCGAGTCCGGCATTGTGGTGGATGTAAAGGTCTTCACCCGTGAGAACGGCGACGAGCTCTCCCCCGGCGTGAACCAGCTGGTCCGTGTCTATATCGCCCAGAAGCGCAAGATCAGCCAGGGCGACAAGATGGCGGGCCGCCACGGCAACAAGGGCGTTATCTCGATCATCGTGCCGGAAGAGGATATGCCCTTCCTGCCCGACGGTACCCCGGTTGAGATTATCCTGACGCCGCTGGGCGTGCCGTCCCGTATGAACATCGGTCAGGTCATGGAGATTCACCTGGGCTGGGCTGCCCGGACCCTGGGCTTCCATGTCTCCACCCCGGTCTTCGACGGCGCCACCGACCTGCAGATCCGGGAGATGCTGGCCAAGGCGGGCCTGCCCCCGACTGGCAAGACGATCCTGTACAACGGCAAGACCGGCGAGCCGCTGGACAACGAGGTGACGGTCGGCTACAAGTACATGCTGAAGCTGGCCCACCTGGTCGACGACAAGATTCACGCCCGCTCCACCGGCCCGTACTCCCTGGTCACCCAGCAGCCGCTGGGCGGCAAGGCGCAGTTCGGCGGCCAGCGGTTCGGCGAAATGGAAGTCTGGGCCCTTGAGGCCTACGGCGCCGCTTACACCCTCCAGGAGCTGCTCACGGTCAAGTCCGACGATGTGGTCGGCCGTGTGAAGACCTACGAGGCGATCGTGAAGGGCGAGAACGTCCCCGAGCCGGGCGTTCCCGAGTCCTTCAAGGTCCTGATCAAGGAGCTCCAGTCCCTCGGCCTGGACGTCAAGGTCCTGAACGAGGAGGACAAGGAGATCGAGCTTCGTGAGCTCGATGACGAGATGGATGGCCCCGGCCGCGACATGGACCTTCCCGCCCTCGGTGGTGACGAGTTCCCGGCGCCCGAAGGGGAGAAGGTGGAGCCCGAGGCCGAGACCGGCGAGGAGCTGGAGGAGGACGAGGAAGAGGTCGAGGAGGACGACGACGCTCCGATCAATCCGGAGGAGTTGGAGAAGGTGGCAGGCGCTCTCAAGAACGCCGTGCGGCCGGCTGCCCGTCCTGCCCCGATCGATATCCCGGCCCGCCGCCGTCCCGCTGCGGGAGATGACGAGGAGCTGGACGACGAGGACCTCTTCGGTGAGGAAGCGGAGTCGGAGGACGAGGACGACTTCGAGCGTCCCGCTAACCGCGGCCGTGGTGGCCGCAAGCCGGCCGCTGGTCGCCGCCGTGGCGCCCTCGACGACCTTGGCTTTGGCCAGGAAGAGGAGTCGTTCACTGAGGACGACGATGATGACGATTCTGGCACCTTCGGCCGCCGTCGCCGCCGTGGCGACGACGATCTGGACGACGATGATGATGACCGGTAGTAGGGGAGGTTGCTGATCGGTGCTTGACGTCAATTACTTTGACTCGATGCGAATCGGCCTGGCCTCTCCCGAGCGGATCCGGCAGTGGTCGCGCGGCGAGGTTAAGAAGCCCGAGACAATCAACTACCGGACGCTAAGGCCCGAGCGCGAAGGCCTCTTCTGCGAGAAGATCTTTGGCCCACAGCGCGACTGGGAGTGCCACTGCGGCAAGTACAAGCGGGTTCGGTACAAGGGCATCGTGTGCGATCGCTGCGGCGTTGAGGTCACGCGCGCCAAGGTGCGCCGTGAGCGCATGGGCCACATTGAGCTGGCCGCTCCGGTCTCGCACATTTGGTACTTCAAGGGCATTCCGTCCCGCATGGGTCTGATTCTCGATATCAGCCCGCGCGCACTCGAGAAGGTCCTGTACTTTGTCTCCTATATCGTCACGGATCCCGGCAACACCCCGCTCATGGAGAAGCAACTCCTGACGGAGAACGAGTACCGGGAGTACCGCGAGAAGTATGGCAACCAGTTCAAGGCCGGCATGGGCGCCGAGGCGGTCAAGAAGCTGCTGGAGGACCTCGACCTCGACAAGCTGGCCGGCGAGCTGCGCCACGAGCTGAAGACCGTCTCCGGCCAGCGCAAGATCCGGGCGATCCGCCGCCTGGAGGTCGTGGAGGCCTTCCGCAAGTCGAACAACGATCCGAGTTGGATGGTCCTGGACGTGATCCCTGTGATCCCGCCCGACCTGCGCCCCATGGTCCAGCTGGACGGTGGCCGCTTCGCCACCTCCGACCTGAACGACCTCTACCGGCGTGTGATCAACCGGAACAACCGCCTGAAGCGGCTGCTCGACCTCGGCGCCCCGGACATTATTGTCCGGAACGAGAAGCGCATGCTCCAGGAGGCGGTTGACGCCCTGATCGACAACGGCCGCCGCGGCCGCCCGGTCACCGGTCCTGGCAACCGGCCGCTGAAGTCCCTCAGCGACATGCTGAAGGGCAAGCAGGGCCGCTTCCGCCAGAACCTGCTCGGCAAGCGCGTCGACTACTCCGGCCGTTCGGTTATCGTCGTTGGCCCGCACATGAAGCTGCACCAGTGCGGTCTCCCGAAGGAGATGGCCCTGGAGCTCTTCAAGCCCTTCGTCATGAAGAAGCTGGTCAACGAGGGCTACGCCCACAATATTAAGAGCGCCAAGCGCATGGTGGAGCGGGTGAAGCCCGAGGTCTGGGACGTGCTGGAGGACGTGATCAAGGAGCATCCCGTGCTCCTGAACCGTGCCCCAACCCTGCACCGCCTGGGCATTCAGGCCTTCGAGCCGGTCCTGGTCGAGGGTCGCGCAATCAACATCCACCCGCTGGTCTGTACGGCGTACAACGCCGACTTCGACGGCGACCAGATGGCGGTCCACGTCCCGCTCTCTTCCGAGGCGCAGGCCGAGGCCCGTATCCTGATGCTCGCTGCGCATAACATCCTGAACCCGAAGGATGGCGCTCCGGTCATCACCCCGTCCAAGGACATGTTGCTGGGCTCCTACTACCTCACCCTGCCGAAGCCCGAGACCGATGCGATCATGCGCTTCTCGCACCCGCACGAGGCGCTGCTCGCCTACCAGACCGGTCAGATCGAGCTACACGACTGGGTTGAGATCCGCTTCCCGCAGCCGCCGGCCGATGTCGAGGTGGGCTCCGACGCATGGTGGGAGCACCGGGACAACTGGGGCGATGCCTCGGGCAAGCGTGTCAAGACCACCGTTGGCCGGATGATCTTTAACGAGGTCCTCCACCCGAAGATCCGCTTCCTCAACACCACTGTTGAGAAGAAGATGATGGGTAAGATCATCGACATGTCCTACCGTCGCCTCGGCACGGTCAAGACGGCGGAGCTGACCGACAACATTAAGCAGCTCGGCTTCCAGTACGCCACCCGGTCGGGTGCCACGATCGCCATTGCCGACATTCGCGTGCCTGGCGAGAAGGCCGAGATCCTGGGCGCTGCTGAGAAGAAGGTTGAAGAGGTCGAGCGCAACTACAAGCGCGGCCTGATCACCAACGACGAGCGCTACCAGCGTGTCATTGCGATCTGGTCGGAGGCGAAGGACGCCGTTACCAAGAGCCTGGTCAAGACCATGGACGACTTCAACCCCGTCAACATGATGATGAAGTCCGGTGCTCGTGGTAACATCTCGCAGATCACCCAGCTCGCCGGCATGCGCGGCCTCATGGCCGACCCGTCCGGCAAGATCGTGGAGCTGCCGGTCAAGGCGAACTTCCGTGAGGGCCTCACCGTGTTGGAGTACTTCCTCTCCACCCACGGCACCCGTAAGGGCCTGGCTGACACGGCGCTCCGTACCGCCGACTCCGGCTACCTGACCCGCCGCCTGGTTGACGTGGCGCAGGACGTGATCGTTCGCGAGGACGACTGCGGCACCACCGCCGGCATTACCTGGTCGGAGGTACGGGAGGGCGAGACCCTGATCGAGCCGATCACCGCCCGCATTGTGGGCCGTGTGGCGCTCTATGACATCGTCCACCCCGAGACCGACGAGGTCCTCGTCTACGCCAATGAGCTGATCGACGAGGAGATGGCCGAGACGATCAAGAAGGCCGGCATTACCGAGGTGACCATTCGCTCCGTGCTCACCTGCCGTACCCGGTTCGGCGTCTGCCGGGCTTGCTACGGTCGGAACCTGGCCACGGGCCGCATGGTTGATGTGGGCGAAGCGGTCGGCATTATCGCCGCTCAGTCGATCGGTGAGCCTGGCACCCAGCTTACGATGCGTACCTTCCACACCGGTGGCGTGGCGGGCGACGACATTACCCAGGGTCTGCCCCGCGTTGAGGAGCTCTTTGAGGCTCGCAAGCCGAAGGGCCAGGCGGTTATCGCTGAGCTCGACGGCGAGGTCTCGATCTCCGAGAACAAGGGTCGGCGTGAGATTACGATCACGTCGGATGACGGCGAGGCCACGACCTACTCGATCCCGTACGGCGCCCGTGTCAAGGTGCGCGCGGGCCAGGTGGTCGAGGCTGGCGACGAGTTGACCGAGGGCTCGGTCAACCCGCACGACCTGCTCCGCGTCAAGGGCCTCCGTGGCGTGCAGATGTACCTGCTGCGCGAGGTTCAGAAGGTCTACAACCTCCAGGGCGTGGACATTAACGACAAGCACATTGAGGTCATGGTGCGGCAGATGCTGCGCAAGGTGAAGGTGGAGGATCCGGGCGATACCGAACTGCTGCCCGGTGGCTTCATTGACATCTTCGACTTCGAGGACGAGAACGAGCGGGTGATCATGGATGGCGGTGTCCCCGCCGTCGCCCGCCCGATGCTCCTCGGTATCACCAAGGCCTCGCTGGCGACCGACTCCTTCCTCTCTGCGGCCTCCTTCCAGGAGACGACCCGTGTCCTGACCGACGCGGCGATCAAGGGCAAGCGGGATCCGCTGCTCGGCCTGAAGGAGAACGTGATCATCGGCAAGCTGGTCCCGGCCGGCACGGGCATGTCCCGCTACCGGACGATCCGGGTTTTGACCGAGGACGATCTGTACGCCGAACAGCTGGAAGGCGCGGACGACTAGGTAACGCGAGAAGGGACCCGACCGTCTGGCAGGGCGGTCGGGTCTTCTCACTACGAGCAGGAGGGATTTGGTATGAACCAGGAGCACTTGCTCAGAGAGCTGCAGAACGTAGGGCGGAGCGTGGAGCGGCTTTTCTCGCTCTTGCCGGCGGACCGGCTGGAGTGGCGACCGCAGGAGAACATGCGGACGCTGCTTGAGCTGGCCAACCACCTGGCCCAGGTACCATCGGTCGACCTGAAGATCCTGCAGGGTGCGGCGCAGCCGGAGGTCCAGGGGCTGGAGCGGGCGCTGACCCGTGGTGACGCGGGAGCCCTGACCGAGGTCTGGCGCCATGGGGTGGAGGCGGTGGCAGCCTATTATGGGCCGCTGACCGCCGAGCGGTTCATGACCGAGACCGGCAAGGCGTTCTATGGGCATGAGGCCACACTCTCGGAGTGGTTGCTGGAGATTATCACCCATACATACCACCACAGGGCACAGCTCTTCACCTATTTGAAGCTCATGGGCCTACCCGTGGATATGTTCACGCTCTACGCATAGGGAATCGGGCCCGACCGGCAATTCGGTCTGGCCCGTATTTTCACAAGATATGGTGAACCAAACTGCGGAGCCCAGCGGTCATATAGGTAAGCTCTCCAACGACAGGGGGTATACATATGAACCGTCTGGGACCCTACCGCACCATTCTGCTTTGGGGTGGATCAATCTGGGCGCTCTCCACAGTGATTGGTCTAATCCTATGGCTGGTGACGGACCGGCCGCTGACGACCATGATCGTGACCGCAAACGATGCCGCCTTCATGCTTCTCCTGCTCCCGTGGTTCGTAGGTTCGGTCTTCTACCAGTCGAGCCGCAGAGCGGCCATGCAGGAGACCATGACCCGGTCCTGGCAGGGCGGGAGCCATGAGGCCGTGCAGCGCGATGCGACCGAGGCGATGACGGGAAAGCGCTGGATTGGCACCTTTGAGACCGAGACCGCCCTCATGGCCCTGGTGGTGCTGGCGCTTGATCTGCTCCTGCGAATGGTGGTTGGCTTCGGGTGGGCGCCGCTTCCGGCGTTGCTGGGGTAAGGCAACGGCGCTCTACTGGTTCACGCTCTCGACCAGCCAGCCCCGCTCGGGGTGCCGGATCATGTGAAACAGGGTCCGCTTCCCGCCGGATTGCCGGATCGGTACGAGCGCCTTGCGCTGGGCCTCGGTCAGGGCGGTTCGTACAGCGGTCGGAAGGAGGTCCCAGTTGTGCATTTCCGCGGGCTGGATGCTGTCTGGGTCCTCCCAGTTAGGCCCCCACTCCATAGGGTCGCCCACCAGGGCGGCGATCTGGTCGACAAGCCCGGGGTCGGTGACGAACAGGATTGCCCGCTCCCGGTCTCCGGCCTTGATTGCTCCCAGCAGGTAGTTCAGCGTATCGATTGGGTAGGCGTAGGTCCGCTGTCCGAGTTCGCTGAGCAGGGAGCCCTCTAGCTCAACGAGGAGTTGATCCGCCACGGGCATGCACCCGTTGCACTCCCAGGCCAGGGGCCCCTGCTGTTCGCCGCGGTAGGTGACCAGGACCAGGTTCTCCGCTACGAACTCATAGCTGGCCTTTTCCAGTAGGGTGATCATGGGCGAGAGATCGAGCTGTTCGCCAGAGGCCAGGGTGGCGTGGAGGAGGGCTGCGTAGCCGCCGGTGCCACCGGTACGCCCGACCAGGTAGAGCTCTGGCTCCCCTCCTGGGAAGCGGGCCTGGCCGACAGTGAACCGCTCAATCGCCGCGTACTCATCGGGCAGGGGGGCCAGGCGGGCGACTAGCCACTCGCCGTCGGTCTGCCAGCCGAAGAGGACGGGGGAACCATCAACCCCGAACTGACCGTGCATGAGGAAGGCGTCCTGCCCTGTGACTTCATCGAACGAGAAACACGGGGCGGGATCCCCCTGTTGCTCCCAGTCCGCGGCGATCTCGGCGGCGGTCCAGCCCTTGAGCACAGCGGGAAGCGCGGACTGTAGCGCTTCAGCCCGCTGGGTGGCGGGCAACTCCGTGTTGCAGAACGCTCCCGCTTTTACTGCTCCGGCCACAGAGGTCCGCTCAGGCTCAGGCGTCTTCGCCGGTTGCGGGGGCTCCACGGGCTGCAGGCCCACCGCCTTGCCGGTCTGGGGGGCTGGGGCGGGCGCAGGCGACGGTCTGTCCCTCAGGCTGCCGGAGCCGCACGCTGTGAGCAGAAGAGTGATGAGCAGCAAGGGGCCGAAATATCTCCGCATACGTAATGAGTCCTCCCCAAAATGTGTGAAACACGAAGCAGTCGTTCTCGTTCGTAATAGGACTTGCGTTCAGCAAATTTTTCAGGTACCATTGCTCTGCGTTTGGATTTGCCCACGCCGCAGTACCTGCGACGCCCGGATATTCCGGCACGCGGGGCTTTTTTGTCCAGAGATGGAGGTTCCGTCACTGAGCGAGCATTACTTCACCAACCGGCCTTCGACCGAGCATGAAGAGGCGACCTTTACCGCGACCCTGCGTGATATGCCCTTTACCTTCACCACCGATGCCGGCGTCTTCTCTCGAGACCGTGTCGATTTTGGATCGCTTCTATTAATAGAAGCAATGCAAGTGAAGCCGACCGACACCGTGCTCGATATCGGGTGTGGTTACGGGCCGATCGGCTCGGTGGCGGCAAGGCTGGCCAGCGAGGGGCGCGTCTATATGGTAGACGTCAACGAGCGGGCAGCCGATCTGGCTCGGCGAAATTTGCTGGCGAATAAGATCGCCAACGCAGAGGTGCGTGTTGGCGATTCGCTCGCTCCGGTCCAGGGGATTGCCTTTGACACGATCGTGACCAACCCTCCGATCCGGGCGGGCAAGCAGGTGATCTACCGCATGGTCGAAGAGGCCCATGCGGCCCTGAAGGCCGGCGGGGCACTCTGGGTGGTCATTCAGAACAAACAGGGCGCACCAAGTATGAAGCGGAAACTCCAGGAGACCTTTGGGAATGTACTGGATGTAGACCGGAAGGCAGGGTACCACATTTTCCGGTCGGTTAAGTAAACCGGGGCTCAATTCCAGCGAAAACGCGCGGGAACGCGCGAAAAACCGCGCTGGAACGGAATCTTGGGCTACTTTTGCTTGACTCCCCATATACCCGCGAGTACAATATGAAAGTGTGCCTGAGCAGGAGGAAGTTGGGGCGATGAGCTTGGAGCGGTTGAAAGCAGCACGCAAGAAGAGCATCGGGACCAAGCAGACTGTAAAGGCCATTGAAAAGGGATCCGCCCGTGAGGTGTTCGTCGCCAGGGACGCCGAAGAGCATGTCACCCGTGACGTCTTCAAGGCGGCTCGTGACAAGGGTCTCGAAGTGGTTCTAGTTGAGTCGATGGTAGCGCTGGGCAAAGCCTGCGGGATCGAGGTTGCAGCAGCCGCTGCGGCGGTCCTGGAGGGGTAACCCCGCTCCTTTATTGACGAGCCTCACAGGGAAGGAGGTGCATCAGTCCGTGCCGACGATTAACCAGCTTGTCCGACAGGGCCGCGAGGTGCTGGCCGAGAAGTCAGCCTCCCCGGCGCTGAAGTCCAATCCCTTCAAGCGCGGTGTCTGCACCGTGGTGAAGACGACCACGCCGAAGAAGCCGAATTCCGCTCTGCGGAAGATCGCTCGTGTCCGCCTCACCAACGGGATCGAAGTCACTGCTTACATCCCTGGCATCGGCCACAACCTGCAGGAGCACTCTGTGGTCCTGGTCCGTGGTGGTCGTGTTAAGGACCTCCCGGGTGTCCGTTACCACATCGTCCGCGGTGCGCTCGACGCCTCTGGCGTTGCGAACCGTAAGCAGGCCCGCTCCAAGTACGGTGCCAAGAAGAAGCAGGCTGCTCCTGCCAAGAAGAAGTAAGCCCACCGGGGGCGGGAAGAGTAGTCGAACCCTTCGACGAAGTGAACCCTGCACGGGGAGACTTTCCGCCCAGAGTTAGTAAGAAGAGAGGGGTTCCATTATGCCGCGTCGTGGCCATGTGCCGAAGCGCGAGGTGCTGCCGGATCCGATTTACAACTCGGAACTGGTCACCCGCATTATCAACAAGATCATGCTCGATGGCAAGAAGGGCATCGCCCAGCAGATTTTCTACGGTGCGCTTACCACCGCCTCCACCAAGCTCGGCAAGGAGCCGCTGGAGGTCCTGGAGACCGCTCTGAAGAACATCATGCCGGTTCTCGAAGTCCGGCCCCGTCGAGTGGGCGGTGCTACCTACCAGGTCCCGATGGAAGTTCGTCCGGAGCGCCGTCAGGCCCTGGGTATTCGCTGGCTGGTCAACTATGCTCGTGGCCGTGGAGAGCGCACCATGCAGGAGCGCCTGGCTGCTGAGTTTGCGGACGCCTTCAACAACGCTGGCGCAGCTGTGAAGAAGCGTGAAGAGGTCCACAAGATGGCCGAGGCCAACAAGCCCTTCGCCCACTACCGCTGGTAGTAACAACATCCCGTTCGCTGCGGGTCGACGCCCGCCTCGCTGGACGGTTGATGCAAGCCAAACCGGGGCACTTGCTCGGGCTGCGGCAACAACAAACTGGGGCCGCAGCCTGCGCCAGGTACCTCAACCCGCCTGGCGCAACTGGCACGGTTGTGGCTCAATAAATCTGAAGCAAAGGGGGGTGTTTCGATGCCAAGACAGGTAACGCTGGATATGCTACGTAACATCGGCATTATGGCTCACATTGATGCCGGTAAGACCACGACCACGGAGCGCATTCTCTACTACACCGGCCGAGTCCACAAGCTGGGCGAGGTGCACGAGGGCGCTGCGACCATGGACTGGATGGTGCAGGAGCAGGAGCGGGGCATCACCATCACCTCCGCTGCGACCACCTGCTGGTGGAAGGACCACCGCATTAACATCATCGACACGCCCGGACACGTGGACTTCACCGTTGAGGTGGAGCGTTCGCTGCGGGTGCTTGACGGCGCTGTTGCAGTGTTCTGCGCCAAGGGTGGCGTCCAGCCCCAGTCCGAGACCGTTTGGCGCCAGGCCGACAAGTACAACGTACCTCGCATGGCCTACGTCAACAAGATGGACACGCTCGGCGCCGACTTCTTCCGGGTGATCCAGATGATGAAGGATCGACTGAATGCACGGCCGGTAGCCATTCAGCTGCCGATCGGCAAGGAAGAGACCTTCAAGGGCGTCGTTGACCTGCTCCGTCAAGTGGCGATCCTTTACCACGACGACAAGGGCAAGGAGATCACCGAGGAGCCGATCCCGGAGGATCTGAAGGAGCAGGCCGAGCTCTACCGCACCGAGATGATCGAGGCGGCCGCTGAGGCGGACGACGCGCTCATGGAGAAGTACCTCGGTGGCGAGGAGTTGACCATTGAGGAGATTCAGCGGGGTCTGCGTAAGCTGACCGTTGAGTGCAAGATCACCCCGGTGGTCTGCGGCTCCTCCTATAAGAACAAGGGCATTCAGCCGATGCTCGACGCGGTTGTGGCCTACATGCCCAGCCCGCTCGACATTCCGCCGATCGAGGGTGTCGACGCTGAGAGCGGCGAGCCGATCGTCCGCCACGCTGACGACAACGAGCCCTTCTCCGCCCTGGCCTTCAAGATCGCTACCGACCCCTTCGTCGGCCGGCTGACCTTCATTCGTGTCTACTCTGGTCGCCTTGAGGGCGGCAGCTACGTCTACAACGCCACCAAGGGGAAGCGTGAGCGTGCGGGCCGTCTCGTGCAGATGCACGCCAACCACCGTGACGAGATCCCGAACGTCGAGACCGGCGATATCGCCGCTGTCGTCGGCCTGAAGGATACCACGACCGGTGACACCCTCTGCCTCGAGAACGCTCCGGTTATCCTTGAGTCCATGGAGTTCCCCGAGCCCGTTATCGAGCTCGCGATCGAGCCCAAGACCAAGGCCGACCAGGATAAGCTGGGCCAGTCGCTCATGAAGCTGGCCGAAGAGGACCCGACCTTCCGGATGTACACCAACCAGGAGACCGGCCAGACGATCATCTCCGGCATGGGCGAGCTCCATCTCGAGATTATCGTCGACCGCCTGCAGCGTGAGTTCAAGGTTGGCGTCAACGTCGGCAAGCCGCAGGTCTCCTACCGTGAGACGATCAAGGGCAACGCCCAGAACGTTGAGGGCAAGTTCGTCCGCCAGTCCGGCGGCCGCGGCCAGTACGGCCATGCCGTTATCAACCTGCAGCCTTCCGAGGTTGGTCAGGGCTTTGTCTTCGAGAACAAGATCGTCGGCGGTGTCATTCCGAAGGAGTACATCGGCCCGATCGAGGCTGGTATCAAGGAACAGTTGGGCAACGGTGTCCTGGCTGGCTTCCCGATTATCGATGTCAAGGTCCAGCTGGTCTTCGGCTCGTACCATGACGTTGACTCCAGCGAAGCCGCCTTTAAGATCGCCGGTTCGATGGCCTTCAAGGAAGCGATGCGCCGCTCCAACCCGGTCCTCCTCGAGCCCTACATGCGGGTCGAGGTCACGGTGCCGGAGGACTACATGGGCGACGTGATCGGTGACCTGAACAGCCGCCGTGGCCGGATCGAGGGTATGGAAGCCCGCTCTGGTGCGCAGGTGATCCGTGCTCAGGTGCCCCTGGCTGAGATGTTCGGTTACGCTACCGATCTGCGCTCCCGGACTCAGGGCCGTGGCGTCTACTCGATGCACTTCGACCACTACGAGGAAGTTCCTCAGAACGTGGCCAAGGGCATTATCGAAAAGGCCCAGGGCAAGAGCTAGGAGACCGAGTCGGGTCGCATAACACCTTAGGCTTTCACCCCGAAAGGGGTCAAGGACACCAGGATTTTGTAAGGAGGAGTACCCCCCAATGGCTAAGCAGAAGTTCGTGCGTACCAAGCCGCATGTCAACATCGGCACCATCGGCCACGTTGACCACGGCAAGACCTCTCTGACCGCTGCGATCACCAAGGTTCTCGCTGCCAAGGGCAAGGCCCAGTTCATGGCGTATGACGCCATCGACAAGGCCCCCGAGGAGCGGGAGCGCGGCATCACCATCAACACCGCCCACGTCGAGTACGAGACCGAGGCTCGCCACTACGCCCACGTGGACTGCCCAGGCCACGCTGACTATGTCAAGAACATGATCACCGGCGCTGCGCAGATGGACGGCGCGATCCTCGTCGTCTCCGCCGCTGACGGCCCCATGCCGCAGACCCGTGAGCACATCGTGCTTGCTCGCCAGGTCGGCGTTCCGGCCATCGTCGTCGCCCTGAACAAGTGCGACATGGTCGACGATCCCGAGCTGCTGGAGCTCGTCGAGCTCGAGGTGCGTGAGCTCCTCTCCTCCTACGAGTTCCCTGGCGACACCACCCCGTTTGTTCGGGTTTCCGCCGTTGGCGCCCTGAACGACGAGCCGCAGTGGATCAAGGCTGTTGAGGAGCTCATGGACGCCGTCGACGCCTACATTCCGACCCCGGAGCGCGACGACGCCAAGCCCTTCCTGATGCCGATCGAGGACGTCTTCACCATCACCGGCCGCGGCACCGTCGTGACCGGCCGCGTGGAGCGTGGCCGCATCAAGGTTGGCGACACCGTGCAGATCGTCGGCCTCGCCGAGGAGACCCGCAACACCGTCGTCACCGGCCTCGAGATGTTCCGCAAGCTGCTGGACGAGGTTATGGCCGGTGACAACGTCGGCGCCCTCCTCCGCGGTATCGACAAGAAGGACGTCGAGCGTGGCCAGGTTCTCGCCAAGCCCGGCTCGATCAACCCGCACACCAAGTTCACCGGCGTCGTCTACGTCCTCTCCAAGGAAGAGGGCGGCCGCCACTCCCCGTTCTTCTCCAACTACCGCCCGCAGTTCTACTTCCGTACCACCGACGTGACCGGCGTGATCAAGCTGCCGGAGGGCGTCGAGATGGTTATGCCTGGTGACAACGTCACCATCGAGGTCGAGCTTATCTCCCCGATCGCTATCGAGGAGGGCCTCCGGTTCGCTATCCGTGAGGGTGGCCGTACCGTCGGCTCGGGCCGTGTGGCCACGATTCTCGGCTAATTCGGCAACAGATGGCTGGGCCCGGGGGGTTGGCCGGAAGGCTAAGCCCCCGGGTTTGAGCCTGGGTGTTTCGGGAGCAGTAACGCCCTGATAGAGGAGGGAAAAAATCGTGGCCAATCAGAAGATCCGCATCAAGCTGCGGGCCTTCGACCACAAGATCCTCGACAGCTCTGCTGCGAAGATCGTCGAGACGGCCGTTCGCACCGGTGCTACTGTCAGCGGGCCGATCCCGCTGCCGACCGAGCGGAACGTCTACACCATCCTGACCGCCCCGAACGGCGAGAAGGATATCCGTGAGCAGTTCGAAATGCGCACTCATAAGCGGTTGATCGACATCCTGGAGCCTGGCTCCAAGACCGTCGAGGCGCTCATGAAGCTCGATCTGCCCGCCGGTGTCGATATCGAGATCAAGCTGTAAAGTCAGGGGAATTGCTACCCCTGCCAGGTCGGCAGGCGACCTGCTGTATCGATCATGTCGCTGGGACTGGGTTGGCCTGCTGGAAGAGGTGGGCCGTAAGGCCTGCCGCCGTGATCTGCACGATCACGACATCCCCCCGGATCCTCGCGACCACTGATGTGGAGGTGGCTTCTGTGCAGAAGGGCATTCTGGGCAAGAAGCTGGGCATGACCCAGATCTTCGCCGCTGACGGTAAGATCGTCCCCGTTACCGTTGTAGAGGCTGGCCCCTGCGTCGTCGTTCAGAAGAAGACGACGGAGAGCGATGGCTACAACGCCGTCCAGGTCGGCTTTGACTCGATCAAGGAGAAGCTCGTTAACAAGCCCATGAAGGGGCATTTCGCCAAGCACAATGCGAAGGCGACTCGTTTCCTCCGTGAGTTCCGCCTCGAGAGCATCGACGGTCTCAATGTTGGAGACGTCATTAAGGCCGACATCTTTGCCGAGGGCGAGCTGGTAGATGTAACCGGCGTCTCTCGTGGTAAGGGCTTCGCCGGCGGCATCAAGCGGTGGAACTTCCACCGGAGCTTCATGGCCCACGGCTCGAAATATCACCGTGGCCCGGGCTCCCTGGGCAAGCGCTCCTGGGCCCGCGTTCCGAAGGGCCGTAAGTTGCCCGGTCACCTGGGCACCGAGAAGGTCACCGTCCAGGGCCTGCGCGTGGTCCGGATCGACGCTGAGAAGAACCTCCTGCTGATCAAGGGCGCTGTCCCTGGCGCCAAGGGCTCTCTCATCACCGTCCGTGACTCTGTCAAGGCTGCCAAGGCCCGCTAGTCGTTCCGAAAGGAGGAGCAAACATGCCGAAAGTGGCCGTTTATAACAAGGAAGGCGCCACCGTCGGGGAGATCACCCTTTCGGACGCCGTGTTCGGGGCCGAGGTGAATCCTGGTCTCCTGCACGAAGTTGTGCAGATGTACCTCGCCAACCAGCGTCAGGGTACCTCCGACACCAAGACCCGCGCCGAAATCTCCGGTGGCGGCAAGAAGCCCTGGCGTCAGAAGGGCACCGGTCGTGCTCGTCAGGGCACCACTCGGGCGCCGCACTGGCGTCATGGTGGTATCGTTTTTGGTCCGCACCCGCGTGAGTTCGGCTGGACGATGCCCAAGAAGGCTCGTCGTGTCGCTCTCCGCCAGGCTCTTAGCTCCAAGCTCGCCAACGGTGAGCTGGTTGTCGTCGACTCCTTCGAGCTCGATGCGCCGAAGACCAAGGAAGTTGTCGCTCTGCTGAAGGCGTTTGGCGCCGAGAAGAAGGGCTACATCGTCACCGGGGTCGAGTCGGCCAACGTCTACAAGTCCGCCCGGAACATCCCTGGTGTTCGTGCCAACGCCGCCCGGAACCTGAACGTCTATGAGGTTCTCTCCGCCGGCAAGTTGGTCCTCACCAAGGACGCCATCGCTAAGGTTGAGGAGGTGCTTGGTTAATGGACGCTCGTGACATTATCCTCAAGCCCCTCATCTCTGAGAAGGCCGTGGCTGCGATGGGCGAGGGCAAGTATGCGTTCAAGGTTCGCCTGGATGCGAACAAGACGCAGATCGCGGACGCAATCGAAGCGATCTTCGGTGTGACCGTTCTCGGCGTCAGCACCATGCGGCAGCACGGCAAGGTGCGCCGCCAGGGCAAGTTCATTGGCCGTCGTTCCGATTGGAAGAAGGCCATCGTCCAGCTCAAGGAAGGCGACAGCATTAAGGTCTTCGAGGGCCTGTAAGGAGGGTACACGATGGGAATTCAGAGCTTTAGGCCCACTTCCCCGGGTATCCGCCAGATGACGAGGCACACCTTCGACGAGATCACTAAGGTCCAGCCTGAGAAGTCTCTGCTGGAGCGCCTGACCAAGAAGGCTGGCCGCAACGTCTATGGTCGTGTTACCGTCCGGCATCAGGGCGGTGGGGCCAAGCGGATGTACCGGGTTATCGATTTCAAGCGCAACGAGTTCGATGGCATCCCCGCTAAGGTGGTTGCGATCGAGTACGACCCGAACCGGACCTGCCGGATCGCCCTGATCCAGTTCACCAACGGCGCCAAGCGGTATATCCTGCACCCCGTTGGGATCTCGGTCGGCGACTCCGTTATCACCGGGCCGACTGCCGACATTAAGCCGGGCAACGCCCTGCCGCTGGAGAATATCCCTGTCGGTACGCTGGTCCACAACGTTGAGCTGAAGCCGGGTCACGGCGGCCAGATGGTCCGCTCCGCCGGTGCTTCCGCTCAGATCATGGCTAAGGAAGGCGGCTTCGCCCTCCTGCGCCTCCCCTCCGGTGAGCAGCGGAAGGTCCACCTGACCTGCCGGGCCACCGTGGGCCAGGTCGGCAACCTCGAGCACGAGAACATCGTGATCGGCAAGGCCGGCCGCAAGCGTCACATGGGCATCCGTCCGACCGTCCGCGGCTCGGTCATGAACCCGGTCGACCATCCGCATGGCGGTGGTGAGGGCCGGTCCCCGATCGGCCGTCCGGGTCCGGTTACCCCTTGGGGCAAGCCGACCCTGGGCTACAAGACCCGGAAGCCCAAGAAGAAGTCTGACCGGCTGATCGTGAGCCGCCGCAAGAAGTAAGGAAGGGGTGTAGGAAGAATGGGTCGTTCGCTCAAGAAGGGGCCGTATATCGACGCCTCTGTTGAGAAGAAGATCCTCGCCATGGAAGCCAAGGGCGAGAAGAAGGTCTTCAAGACCTGGGCTCGTGACTGCACCATCTTCCCCGAGATGGTTGGCCACACGGTCGCGGTCCACAACGGCAAGACACATGTCCCGGTCTATGTTACCGAGGAGATGGTCGGCCACAAGCTGGGTGAGTTCGCTCCGACTCGGACCTTCAAGGGTCACGGCGGCGACGAGAAGTCCAGCCGCGTTCGGTAAGACAAACCCTTGAAAGTCTGAGTGAAGGAGGTAAACGCACGTGGAAGTCAAGGCTAGCGCCCGCTACATCCGCATCTCCCCGCGGAAGGTCCGCGTCGTGATCGACCTGGTCCGCGGTAAGAGCGTGACTGAGGCGCTGACGCTCCTCAAGTTCATCCCGAAGCGTGCCAGCGAGCCGATCGCCAAGGTGATCGCCAGCGCCGCTGCGAACGCCGAGCATAACTTTAACCTGAACAAGGATAACCTTGTCGTCTCCCAGGCGTTTGTGGATCAGGGCCCGACCCTGAAGCGGTTCCATCCGCGGCAGCGTGGGCAGGCGTTCCCGATCCTGAAGCGCACCTCCCACATCACCGTGACGGTGAAGGAAAAGGAGGCTAAGTAACAGTGGGTCAGAAAGTACACCCGAAGGGCCTCCGCATCGGTATCGTGAAGGAGTGGGATACCCGCTGGTACGCGGATAAGCGCAACTTCAGCGACCTGCTCGTGGAGGACGTTAAGATCCGGAAGTTCGTGAAGAAGACGCTGTTCAACAGCGGCGTCTCCCGTATCGAGATCGATCGGGCTGCCAACCGGCTCAAGGTCACCGTGCACACCGCTAAGCCGGGCATGGTGATCGGCAAGCAGGGCCAGGGCATTACCGACCTGCAGAACCAGCTCTCTGCCATGACTGGCAAGACCGTCTCCCTCGACGTGAAGGAGATCCGGGTGGCCGAGGTCGACGCTCAGCTCGTCGCTGAGTCGATCGCCCAGCAGCTCGAGAAGCGTATCGCCTTCCGCCGGGCCATGAAGCAGGCCGTCCAGAAGGCCATGCGCATGGGCGCCAAGGGCATTCGCCTGGTGATCAGCGGCCGTATCGGCGGCGCTGAGATCGCTCGTAAGGAGCGCACCTGGGAGGGCACCGTGCCCCTGCACACCCTCCGTGCGAACATCGACTATGGCTTCGCTGAGGCGAGCACCACCTTCGGTAAGATCGGCGTCAAGTGCTGGCTCTACGCCGGCGAGGGCGCTGCTCCCATGCCGGGTGAGCGCCGTGAGCGTGGCGAGCGCAACGATCGTGGCGATCGCCGTGATCGTGGCGGCCGTCGCGGCGGCCCCGGCGCTGGTGGCCGTGGCGGCGAGAACCGCGGTGAGCGCGGTGGTCGTCCGCAGGGCGGCGGCGCTGGTGCTCCCCGTCAGTCCCGTGAGGACCGGGCCGCTGCTGATCGGGCTGCGATCGCCGCTGGTCCCAAGCCCGTCAACCGTCCGGAAGGGGGGCGTAGCTAGTGCTTGCACCGAAGCGCGTTAAGTGGCGTCGCCAGCATAAGGCGGTTGTGAAGCTGAACCGCGGCACCTCCAAGGCCGGCAACGAGGTCTCCTTCGGCGAGTACGGCCTGCAGGCGCAGGAGGCTGCGTTCATCACCGACCGGCAGATCGAAGCCGCTCGTATTGCGATGACCCGCTATATCAAGCGTGGTGGTAAGGTCTGGATCAAGATCTTCCCGCAGAAGCAGCTGACCCGCAAGCCGGCTGAGACCCGTATGGGTGCCGGTAAGGGTGCTCCTGAGCAGTGGGTCGCCGTTGTCAAGCCCAACCGGGTCATGTTCGAGCTGGCTGGCGTCTCGGACGAGATCGCGAAGGAAGCCCTTCGCCTCGCCGCCCAGAAGCTGCCGATCAAGTGCAAGATCGTGAAGCGGTCGGCCCCGGTGGCTGCCGCTGCTGAGACTGGTGGTGAAGCCAATGAAGGTTAAGGATATCCGGGAACTGTCTACTGAGGAGATCAAGGCCCAGGTGGCCACCCTCAAGGAGGAGCTCTTTAACCTCCGTTTCCAGTTGGCGGTCAACAACCTCGACAACACTGCTCGTGTTCGCGAGGTGCGCAAGTCGATCGCCCAGTGCAAGACCATCATTCGTGAGCGCGAACTCAAGGCCGAGGCCTAGTGGGGGGAGGAGGTTAAAGCATGACTGAAGAGCGTAATCTCCGGAAGACCCGCGTTGGCGTGGTCACGAGCGACAAGATGGATAAGACTGTGGTCGTGAGCGTTGAGACCCTGGTCGAGCACCCGCTCTATAAGAAGCGGATCAAGCAGACCAAGAAGTTCAAGGCCCATGACGAGCAGAACCAGTGCAAGATCGGAGACAAGGTGCGGATCATGGAGACCCGCCCTCTCTCCAAGGACAAGCGCTGGCGTGTGTTGGAGATCATCGAGTCCGCCACCGTGCGGTAACATTTCCCCGCAGAAGCGGGGCCTGTCGCAGGGCAGGTTAGCCAGGTCCTCGGGGTAAGGCGAAGCTTCGGCGGAGTCGGCAGGTGCCTGCGACTCGCAGGCACCGAGTGGCCCAGGGCGAAGTGAGTGATTCCTGCTTCGTCGCCGGCGTCCCGGCAGGCAACTAGCTTAAGATCCCGCGGAAACCGGCTAGCTAACGAGAGGAGGTATCGGCCGTGATCCAGGTTCAGACCCGACTTGCGGTCGCCGACAACACGGGTGCTAAGGAACTGATGTGCATTAAGGTCCTGGGCGGCTCGTGGCGGCGTTACGCCAGCATTGGTGATGTGATCGTCTGCTCGGTGAAGGAAGCCAGCCCTGGTGGCGTCGTCAAGAAGGGTGACGTGGTCAAGGCTGTCGTGGTGCGGACTCGTAAGAGCACCCGTCGTGAGGATGGCTCTTACATTCGCTTCGATGAGAATGCTGCTGTTATCCTGAAGGACGAGAAGGAGCCCAAGGGCACCCGCATCTTCGGCCCAGTCGCTCGCGAACTGCGCGACCGGGAGTTCATGAAGATCATCTCCCTGGCTCCCGAAGTCCTGTAGTCGGGAGGAGGTAGCACATGATGGAAAAGGCTAAGGTCCATGTCCGCAAGGACGACGTGGTTGTCGTGATCACGGGTAAGGACAAGGGCAAGCAGGGCAAGGTTCAGAAGGTCCTGCCCAAGACCGGCCGGGTGGTCGTCGAGGGCGTTAACATGGTCAAGAAGCACACCAAGCCCTCCGCCAAGAACCCCAACGGTGGCATCATGGAGATGGAGGCCCCGATCCATTCCTCCAACGTGATGTCTCTGGCGAAGATTGAGGCGAAGCAGGCGAAGAAGAAGGGCTAGCCTCCGGGCTGCCCCTAGAAAGGAGGCTTGTGGCACTTGGCCAACCTGAAGACGAAGTTCCAGCAGGAAGTCGTTCCTGCGCTTCAAAAGCAGTTCAATTACCAGAACGTCATGATGATCCCCCGCCTGGATAAGATTGTCGTGAACGTTGGTCTTGGCGAGGCTGTCCAGAACGCGAAGGCCCTGGACGCCGCTGTCGGCGACATCGCTGCGATCACCGCTCAGAAGCCGGTGGTCACCCGGGCGAAGAAGTCGATTGCTACCTTTAAGATCCGTGAGGGCATGCCGATCGGCTGCAAGGTTACGCTGCGCGGCGAGCGCATGTGGGACTTCCTTGAGAAGCTCATGTATGTCGCTCTGCCCCGTGTTCGTGACTTCCGGGGTGTCTCCCCGAAGGCTTTTGACGGCCGCGGCAACTACGCCCTGGGCCTCAAGGAGCAGCTGATCTTCCCCGAGATCGACTATGACAAGGTCGACAAGATCCGGGGCATGGATATCATCGTCGTGACGACTGCCAAGACCGATGAAGAGGCGAAGGCGCTTCTCAAGGGTCTCGGTATGCCGTTCGCAGAGCGGTAAGGAGGGACAGGAATGGCAAAGACTTCGCTGAAGATCAAGGCGGCTCGTCCGCAGAAGTTCTCGGTGCGGACCTATAACCGCTGCAAGCTTTGCGGCCGTCCCCATGCTTACATGCGGAAGTTCGGCATCTGCCGTCATTGCTTCCGGAAGATGGCCCACGAGGGCCAGATCCCTGGCGTCCGCAAGGCTAGCTGGTAGTGTTGTGAATCGGGCAGGGGAGTTGGGCACTCGGGTCGTGAAGGGGTCTCCCCCGATGACCCAGTGCCGTCACCCGGCGAGATGTAAAACCTCCACGCTGGGGGGCAGGCCCGGCCAACGCCGGCCTGTTGAACCAACTCCAACCGCCCGATCCTGAAAGGAGGAAAAGTGAGCCATGGTCGTCTCCGATCCGATTGCTGACCTCTTGACCCGTATTCGGAACGCCAACACGGCGAACCACGACCGTGTTGAGGTCCCGGGCTCCAAGATGAAGAAGGCCATCGTCCAGATCCTGAAGGATGAGGGCTTCGTCCGGGACTTCGAGTGGATGGACAACGGTCACCAGGGTGTGATCCGGGTCTATCTGAAGTATGGCCCCAACAAGACGAAGGTCATCTCTGGCCTGCGTCGTATCTCCAAGCCTGGCCTCCGCGTCTACGCGAAGCGTGACCAGGTTCCCAAGGTCCTCGGCGGTCTGGGTGTCGCGATTCTCTCGACCTCCAAGGGCGTCATGACCGACAAGAAGGCTCGCCAGGAAGGCCTGGGCGGCGAAGTTCTCGCCTACATTTGGTAAGGAAGGAGGTGCAGCCGTGTCTCGTATCGGTAAGGCTCCCATTCAGATCCCCTCTGGCGTTGAGATCAAGGTCGAGGGCAATGTGGTAAGCGTGAAGGGCCCCAAGGGGCAGCTTTCGCGTGAGATCAACAAGGATATGCAGGTCACGATTGAGAGCGGCGCCCTCCGTGTTTCCCGTCCTACCGATGAGCGGGAGCACAAGGCGCTGCATGGTCTCACCCGGAGCCTGATCAACAACATGGTTGAAGGCGTTACCAAGGGCTACTCCCGGTCCCTCGAGCTGGTCGGCACCGGTTATCGTGCCGCCAAGTCGGGCCAGAAGCTAACCCTGTCGGTCGGCTTCTCCCATCCGGTGGAGTTCGAGCCCCCCAAGGGCATCGAGTTCGCCGTTCCCGCCCAGAACCAGGTAGTGGTGAACGGGATCGACAAGGAGGTTGTCGGCCAGGTGGCTGCCAATATCCGTGCGATCCGTCCGCCTGAGCCCTACCTCGGCAAGGGCATTAAGTACGCCGGTGAGCGGATCCGGCGTAAGGAAGGCAAGACCGGTAAGAAGTAAGGGGGTGACGTTGGATGATCGTCAAGCAGGATCGTGCCAAGGCGCGCAAGACCCGTCAACTGCGGGTGCGGAAGACCGTCCACGGCACGCCCGAGCGGCCGCGGCTTAATGTCTTCCGTTCGAACCAGAACATCTACGCCCAGGTGATTGACGACTCGATCGGCAAGACCCTGGTTTCCGCCTCGACCCTCGATCCCGAGGTGAAGGGTCGGCTTGAGGGCAGCGGTGGCACCATTGATGCCGCCAAGATCGTGGGCGAAGTAGTCGCGAAGCGTGCTGTGGCCGCTGGCGTATCGAAGGTGGTTTTCGACCGGGCCGGGTATCTCTACCATGGCCGTGTCGCCGCCCTCGCTGAGGCCGCCCGCGAAGCCGGCCTGGAGTTCTAAGTCGAGGGAGGGAAATACGACAGTGGCTCGTATCGATACCAGCCAGATGGATATCAAGGAGAAGATGGTTGACCTGCGGCGTGTTGCCAAGACCGTCAAGGGTGGTCGCCGGATGAGCTTCTCCGCTGTTATGGTCGTCGGTGATGGTCAGGGGCATGTCGGGGCTGGCCTGGGCAAGGCCGCCGAAATCCCTGAGGCCGTCCGCAAGGGCACCGAGGACGCCAAGAAGAACATGGTCGCCGTTCCTCTGAACGGCACCACCATCCCGCATGAGGTGATGGGTGAGTTCGGTGCCGGTAAGGTCCTCCTGAAGCCCGCTTCCGAGGGTACCGGCGTTATCGCCGGTGGCGCGGTGCGCGCCGTGCTCGAGGCCGCTGGCATCCGTGACATCCTCACGAAGAGCCTGGGCTCCAACAACTCTGCGAATCAGGTCCTCGCGACCATCGCGGGACTGAAGCAGTTGAAGAGCGCCGAGGAAGTTGCGAAGCTGCGCGGCAAGCCCGTCGAGCAGATCCTCGGTTAAGAGGAGGGAAAAGACGTGGCTGCCAAGCTGATCATTACTCTGAAGCGCGGCCTGGCCGGCAAGGATAAGCACGCCAAGGCTGTCTGCAAGTCTCTGGGTCTCCAGAAGACCAATTCTACGGCCGAGCATGCCGATACCCCTGCCATCCGTGGCATGATTGCCCGTGTTGCGCATCTGGTTGAGGTGCAGGAAGCCTAAGGTTGGCTGACGAAGTAGACCGGGTGGCGCCGGCAAGGTAGCTGGCGCCACCATTGACAGCCCAGACGAAATCGAGGTGACGAACGAATGAAGTTGCATGAGCTTGCCCCGAATCCCGGTGCTCGGAAGGAGCGCAAGCGTCTGGGCCGTGGTATCGGTTCGGGCCTTGGCAAGACCTCCGGCAAGGGCCACAAGGGCCAGAACGCCCGGGCCGGTGGCGGTGTCCGCCCTGGCTTTGAAGGCGGCCAGATGCCCCTGACCCGGCGCCTGCCCAAGCGTGGTTTCTCCAACGAGCCCTTCAAGGTGACCTATGAGGTCGTCAATGTTGGCTCTCTGGACGCCTTTGAGGCTGGCACGGTGGTCACCCCTGAACTGCTTGAGGAGTCCCGGGTCTGCAAGAACGCCGTCAAGGGCGTGAAGGTCTTGGGCCTCGGCGAGATTACCAAGGCGCTGACCGTGCGTGCGCACAAGGTCAGCGAGTCTGCAAAGCAGAAGATCGAAGCTGCTGGCGGGAAGGTTGAGGTAATCGGAGAAGCCACCGAAGAGGTGAGGTAACAGCCATGGCGATGCTGGAGACGTTGCGCAATTCGCTGCGCTTGCCCGGGCTCAGAAAACGGCTGCTCTATACAGTCGCTATGCTCGTGGTGCTGCGCATTGGCGCGCACATTCCCGTCCCTGGAGTCGATATCGATCGGCTCGGCGCTATTTTCGGTAGCGGCGGCTTCTTCGATATGATCGACCTGTTTGCCGGTGGTGCCTTCCGGACGTTCTCAATCTTCGCCATGAGCGTTACGCCCTACATTAACTCGTCGATCATTATGCAGCTCCTCACCGTGGTGATCCCGCGGCTTGAGGAGATGCAGAAGGAAGGCGAGGAAGGGCGCAAGAAGATCCAGCAGTTCACCCGCTATGGCACCGTTGTCCTGGGCCTGGCCCAGGCCTTCGGCTTCGGCATGACGCTGAAGGCGAGTGGCGCCTTCTTCAACGATTCGTGGACCACCCTCTTTGTGATCATGGTCAGCCTCACGGCAGGCACCGCCTTCCTCATGTGGCTTGGCGAAGAGATCACGGAGAAGGGGATCGGTAACGGCATTTCGCTGATTATCTTCGCGAATATCGTTACGCGTCTGCCGGGTGCCATTCAGGAGCAGTTGGCGCTGGTGCCGACCGGTGACCGGAACCTGTTCCAGCTCGGTCTGATCGCCGTGGTCCTGCTGATTATGGTGGTGCTGGTAATCATCGTGACCGAGGGCGTCCGGAAGATTCCGGTCGAGTACGCGAAGCGGGTTGTCGGGAAGCGTGTGTATGGCGGTCAGCGGACCCACCTGCCCATGAAGATTAACCAGGCAGGCGTTATCCCGCTGATCTTTGCGCAGTCGCTCCTCTACTTCCCCCTGACGATCGCCAACTTCATGCCCAACACGAAGTTCGCGTACTGGGTAGGTACCTACCTGGACACGGGTTCGATCTGGTTCATGTTGGCGAACGCCGCGCTGATCCTGTTCTTCTCCTATTTCTACACAGCCATTACCTTCAACCCGGTCGATGTGGCCGACAACATCAAGAAGAACGGCGGGTTCATTCCGGGCTACCGGCCCGGCAAGCCGACCGCCGAGTACCTTGAGCGGATCTCGACTCGGTTGACGCTGGCTGGCGGTATCTTCCTGGCTGCGATTACCTTGCTGCCGATCGCTGTGATCCAATTGACGGGCGTGACCGATGCCTATCTGGGCGGGTCCAGCCTGCTGATTGTTGTCAGCGTAGGCATCGAGACGATGAAGCAGATTGAGGCGCAGCTTGTTATGCGCCACTACCAGGGCTTCATGCGGAGCTAAGACTCAGCAGCGAGCGCAGAGGACCGGACGCATTTGCGTTCCGGTCCTCGCGAGATTCCGTCGGGATAGACCGACTAGGGAGGCTTTGCTGTGCACATTATCCTAATGGGTCCGCCTGGAGCGGGTAAGGGTACCCAAGCTGCCCTCCTCGCTGAACAGGAGCAGATTCCGCACATCTCCACCGGCGACATCTTCCGCGCCAACGTGGGCCAGGGGACTCCCCTTGGCAAGCTGGCCAAGGAATATATGGATGCCGGCAAGTACGTGCCCGACGATGTGACCAACGCCATGGTGAAGGACCGTCTCGCGCAGGCTGACTGCCAGAAGGGGTTCATTCTCGACGGCTATCCTCGCACACCTGATCAGGCCAACGCCCTCGCGGGCATGCTGGCCGATCTGGGCCTGAAGCTGGATGCGGTGGTCAACATCGCCGTGCCGGATGAGCTGCTGGTTGAGCGGGCGGTTGGTCGCCGGGTCTGCAAGAGTTGCGGCGCCACCTACCACGTGAAGTTCAACCCGCCCTCGACCGAGGGTGTCTGCGACAAGTGCGGCGGCGCACTGGTCCAGCGCTCCGACGACCAGGCGGAGAAGGTCACTGTGCGGCTCGACGAGTACCACGGAAAGACTGCCCCGCTGCTCGAGTTCTACGACAAGCAGGGGCTGGTCAAGTCGGTGGATGGCAACCAGGCGATGGAGGCCGTTACTGCGCTGATCAAAGAGGCGGTTAAGTAGTGATCATTCGTAAGACGCCGGAGCAGATCAAGCGGATGAAAGAGGCCGGCCTGATCGTCTGGCAGGTCCACCAGGAGCTGGCCAAGGCGGTCGCCCCCGGGATTACCACCCGGGAGCTTGACCAAATGGCCGAGTCCCTGATCCGCAAGGCCGGGGGCGTGCCGACCTTCAAGGGCTACTACGGCTACCCCGGTTCGATCTGTGCCTCAGTCAACGACGAGGTAGTCCATGGGATCCCGTCTGACCGGACGCTCCAGGAGGGCGATATCATCGCCATTGACCTGGGAGTGACCTACAAGGGGTGGGTAGGGGACTCTGCCTACACCCATCCGGTGGGTAAGATTGCCCCGGAAGCCGCGCGGTTGCTGGATGTAACGCGAATCGCGCTTGAAAAAGCGCTGGTTCAGTGTTATTCTGGCAATCGGTTGGGTGATGTGGGCCATGCTGTCCAGGCTTACGTGGAAGCCGAGGGCTTCAGCGTTGTCCGGGACTTTGTGGGTCATGGCGTTGGCGCCAAGATGCACGAAGACCCGCAGGTTCCCAACTTTGGCCCGCCAGGAACCCGTGAGCTGCTGGTGCCAGGCATGGTCCTGGCGATCGAGCCCATGGTGAATGAGGGCACCTGGGAAGTTCGTGTACTCGACGACGAGTGGACGGTTGTCACCTTGGACGGGAAGAACTCCGCCCATTTCGAACACACCGTTGCCATTACCGAGGAAGGTCCGGTTATTCTAACCAAACCGTGAGGTATATCCCTCCGAGTTTGTGCTATAATAACGGTATTGGTCTTTTCAGCGAGTAGATGGGCATAACCGGGATTCAGTACGGAGGTGCACCTGCGTGGACCAACCGGGTCTAAGGCCCGGCGCGATCGTGCGATCCCTGGCCGGGCGAGACCAGGGAGCTTGCTACGTGTTGCTCCGACAGGTGGACGAGCGGCTTGTCGCCGTCTGTAATGGCCGTCAGCGACCGATCGACCGTCCGAAGCAAAAGAACCGGCGGCACCTCGAGGTGCTCGGCTGGGCGGATGCCACTCTGGCTCTCCGACTGGAGCGAGGCGACAAGGTCACCGACCAAGATGTTGTCAAGGCCCTGGAGGCTTTTCCATCGAGAGTCTTTGAGGAGGTTTGATTCGGACGTATGTCTAAGGACGACGTGATTGAGGTCGAAGGCACCGTGATCGAGCCACTGCCGAACGCCATGTTCCGGGTAGAACTCGCCAACGGTCATCGCGTGCTGGCCCACGTGTCTGGTAAGATCCGCATGAACTTTATCCGTATTCTGCCGGGCGATCGGGTGACGATTGAGCTATCGCCATATGACCTGACGCGTGGTAGAATCGTATATCGGTACAAATAGGCACGGGTAGACCGGCGGACCAGCTCCGTGACGTTCCGTGTTTATTGCATACAAAGTTTTGGTCTGCATCCCTGCGCCACGAGCGCGGAAGAGAGGAGGGGCTGCTCGTGAAGGTTCGGCCGTCCGTGAAGCCGATTTGCGAGAAGTGCAAGGTCATTAAGCGTCACGGTAACGTGATGGTGATCTGCGAGAATCCGAAGCACAAGCAGAAGCAGGGCTAAGAACGCCGGGGTGCGTGGGCCGGTGGTCTGCGCATAGGCTGGCCAGCAAGTTTTGTTCACGTTTCGCTGGCGCACCTCTCCAAAGGGGGAGGGGCACCAGCATTCACGCATGGGCTCGAGGCACGGTCACTGCCGTGAGGCGTGCAAAACGTGCTCGAACTCGACCGCTGCGATTTGGGGAGCGGCTGGCGCTGAGGACCCTCTTCCCTTGGTGCTTTCTCCAGGTTGTAGCCGCCGGGACGGGTCGTGCATTCGTTGTTTCACTGTTACTCACTGGCACGTTTCCAAATGAGGAGGGTATTACTCAAGCATGGCGCGTATCGCAGGTGTAGACCTGCCTCGTGACAAGCGGGTCGAGGCCGCCCTGCCGTACATCTACGGCATTGGCTGGACCACCTCCCGCGAGATCCTGGAGAAGACGGGCATCGATCCGGACACCCGTGTTCGCGACCTGACCGAAGAGCAGGTTGCCAAGCTCCGTGAGGTGATCGACCGGGATTACAAGGTCGAGGGCGACCTCCAGCGTGAGGTTCAGCTGAACATTAAGCGGCTGATCGAAATCGGCAGCTATCGTGGGCTGCGGCATCGCCGTGGTCTGCCTGTCCGTGGTCAGCGCACCAAGACCAATGCTCGCACCCGTAAGGGCCCGCGTCGCACCGTTGCCGGTAAGAAGAAGGCCGGTAAGTAAAGGAGGGACACGTCTAAATGGCTAAGCGCCCGGTTCGCACGAAGCGTAAGGAGCGGAAGAACGTCGATAAAGGCGTGGCCCATATCCGTTCTACCTTCAACAACACGATTGTTACCATTACCGACGCCAACGGTAACGCCCTCTCCTGGGCCACTTCTGGCGCCATGGGCTTCAAGGGCTCCCGTAAGTCGACCCCGTTCGCCTCGCAGATGGCCGCCGAGAAGGCCGCCAAGGAGGCCATGGAGCATGGCCTGCGCGAGATCGAGGTTTTTGTCAAGGGTCCGGGGTCGGGCCGCGAAGCGGCCATTCGGCAGCTGCAGGCTGCCGGTCTGGAGGTCACGACAATTAAGGACGTGACTCCGATCCCCCACAACGGTTGCCGCCCGCCGAAGCGGCGCCGCGTGTAGGAAGAGGAGGGGACGTTTAACAAATGGCGCGTTATACCGATGCTGTCTGCCGGCTCTGCCGCCGGGAAGGCGTTAAGCTTTACCTGAAGGGCGAGAAGTGCTACAGCGACAAGTGCCCCGTCGTCAAGCGGGCTACCCCGCCTGGCCAGCACGGGCTCTCTCGTCGCAAGATGTCCGAGTACGCGATCCAGCTCCGTGAGAAGCAGAAGGCTCGCCGCTTCTACGGCGTTCTGGAGAAGCAGTTCGAGCGTTACTTCGACCTCGCCACCCGCAAGAAGGGTGTTACCGGTGAGGTCCTCCTCCAGACCCTGGAGCGCCGTCTCGATAACGTGGTCTACCGCCTCGGGTTCGCTGCGAGCCGCGCAGAAGCCCGCCAGGTCGTGAAGCACTCCCATATCGAGGTCAACGGCCGCAAGGTCAACATTCCCTCCTACCTTGTCCGCGAGGGCGATGTGATCACCGTTCGTGAGGCTTCCCGTGACCACAAGCGGGTCAAGGAGCTGCTCGCCGGCGGTCCTCGTCCGGTTCCGGCCTGGCTCACCGCTGAGGGTGAGACTGGGCGTGGCACGGTCGTCCGGATGCCCAACCGTGATGAGATCGACACCCCGGTGCAGGAGCACCTTATCGTCGAGCTTTACTCCCGTTAATCGCATAGAGGGCTGTAGCGGCGGAGGCTCATTCGTGAGCCTTGCCGGCAGCCACGGGATTGACCTGGGTTCTTGGGCGGCGGCGTAGGGCGCTCGAAGTTGAGCGAGACAGGGAATTGGGGGTATCTACAAGATGATCGGAATGGAAAAACCCAAGATTGAGACCGTAGAGCTAACCGAGGATAACAGCTACGGCAAGTTCGTGGTTGAACCGCTCGAGCGGGGCTACGGCATCACCCTTGGTAACTCGCTGCGGCGCATCCTGCTCTCTTCCCTGCCGGGTGCCGCAGTCACCTCTGTGAAGATCGACGGCGTGCTGCATGAGTTCTCGACCATCCCTGGGGTGGTGGAGGACGTGACGGACATTATCCTCAACCTCAAGCAGCTCTCGCTGAAGGTGTACAGTGACGAGACCAAGACCCTTCGCATTCATGCCGAGGGCGAGGGTCCTGTCACGGCTGGGGACATTCATACGGACGCCGATGTGGAGATCCTCAACCCGGACCTGCACATCGCCACCCTGGATAAGGGCGGACGCCTCATTGCCGAGATCACTGTCGGCAAGGGCCGTGGCTACGTGCCGGCCGACCAGAACAAGACGCCGGATATGCCGATCGGTGTCATTCCGATCGACTCGATCTTCTCGCCCATTCGGCGAGTGAACTACACGATCGAGCATACCCGCGTCGGCAACCGCACCAACTATGACAAGCTGACCCTCGAGGTCTGGACCAACGGGGCTGTCCGCCCCGACGAGGCCTGCTCCTGGGCGGCTAAGATCCTCAAGGAGCACCTTGAGCTCTTCCTCTCCCTGACCGACGACGCTGACCAGATCGAGGTCATGCAGGAGAAGGACGACAACGACCGCAACAAGCTGATGGAGATGACCATCGAGGAGCTGGATCTCTCGGTCCGTTCCTACAACTGCTTGAAGCGTGCCGGCATTAACACCGTCGCTGAGCTCTGCGCCAAGTCGGACGATGAGATGATCAAGGTCCGCAACCTTGGCAAGAAGTCCCTTGAGGAAGTCAAGCAGAAGTTGTCTGCGATCGGCTTGAGCCTGCGTCAGTCTGACGACTAGTTACTACCACAACAGCGCTTAGCGCTGTCTCACCTGGACAGGATAGGGGTGAACGAAAGAGATGGCTCAGTATCAGAAGCTCGGCCGCGACAGCTCTGCCCGTAAGGCGCTGTTCCGGGCTGTTGTGACCGCTCTGTTTGACAAGGAGAAGATCGAGACCACCGAGGGCAAGGCCCAGGAGGTCAAGTCGATCGCCGATGAGATGATCACCCTGGCGAAGCGGGGCGACCTGCATGCTCGTCGTCAGGCCCTGGCTTTCATCTACGATGAGTCTGTGGTCAAGAAGCTGTTCGAGAACATTGCGCCTCGGTACGCCGACCGCAATGGCGGCTACACCCGGGTCATCAAGACCGGGGTTCGCAAGGGCGACTCCGCCCCCATGGCGATTCTCGAGCTCGTCTAAGAAGAACGACGGCGGGTTCCGCTCAACGGGCGGAACCCGCCTCTTCTTTTTCCACGCCTTTGGCATACAGGTTGACGGCGCGTTCCCACTTGCGACCTCATCCCCCGGATGATACGTTTAAGGGAGGACCTTGCGGGAGGCGTTACCGATTCTCATTGAAGTAGATAAGATAACATTTGCATATACCGCCACTCCCTCGGGGACTACCACGCTGGCCCTCGGTGGCGTCGACCTGGTGGTCGAGCGGGGCGAGTTTGTCGCGATCCTGGGCATGAACGGATCGGGCAAGTCGACCCTCGCCCGACACCTTAACGCCCTGCTGTTGCCGACAGAAGGGCATGTGCGGATCGATGGTATGGACACACAGGAGGAGCAGCACCTCTGGGCGATTCGGGACCGGGTCGGCATGGTCTTTCAGAACCCGGACAACCAGATCGTCGCCGCTGTGGTCGAGGAAGATGTCGCCTTCGGTCCGGAGAACCAGGGGCAGCCTTCCGCAGAGATTCTCCGTCGCGTTGAGGAGGCCCTGGCCTCGGTGGGGATGCTCGCCCACAGGGAACGGTCCCCGCACCTGCTGAGCGGCGGACAGAAGCAGCGTGTGGCAATCGCCGGCGCATTGGCACTGAAGCCCGCTTGCCTGGTGCTGGACGAACCGACAGCCATGCTGGACCCCTCGGGCCGCGCAGAGGTGTTGCAGGTAGTCCAGCGGCTCAATCGAGAGCTAGGAATGGCTGTGGTCTGGATCACGCACTTCATGGAGGAGGCCGCAGAGGCCGACCGCCTGGTTGTAATGGCCGGCGGTCAGGTCCAACTGGAAGGTGCCCCGCGCGAGGTCTTCCGTCAGGCCGACCGCCTGCGCGAACTACGTCTCGATGTTCCGCCAGCCGTGCTAGCCGCTGATCGGCTCCGAGCGGAGGGGGTACCGGTTCCCGAATCGGTCTTGACCTTGGAGGAGCTGGTGGAGGCGCTATGCCAATTATCTTCGAAGCAGTAAGCCATACCTATCAGCCCGGCACGCCGTTTGAGTGGCATGCGCTGGACTCTGTCACCCTCACGATTCCAGACGGGGAGTTTTGGGGGATTATCGGGCCGACCGGCTCAGGTAAATCGACCCTGATCCAGCACATGAACGGGCTCCTCAAGCCAACGAGCGGTCGGGTCCTGGTGGACGGCATTGACCTGTCGGATCGAAAGGCAGACCTGAAGGCGGTGCGCCAGAAGGTGGGCCTGGTCTTCCAGTACCCCGAGCACCAGCTGTTTGGCGAGTCGATCTACGAAGATATCGCCTTTGGGCCCCGGAATATGAAGTGTGACAAGGACGAGGTGGAGCGCCGGGTGCTGACCGCCATGGAGCGTGTCGGGATCCCCATGGAACTGAAGGACCGCTCCCCTTTTGGGCTCTCAGGCGGGCAGGCGCGGCGAGTCGCCCTGGCGGGCGTGCTGGCCATGGAGCCTCGCACCCTGATCCTGGACGAGCCGACTGCCGGGCTGGACCCCCGTGGGCGGGAGGAACTTCTCTCCCTGATTCGCACCTTTCCCGGCCTCGGCATGACCGTGGTCTTAGTCTCCCACTCCATGGACGATATCGCCCTGAACGCTGATCAGGTCCTGGTGATGCACAAGAGCCGGGTCCACATGCAGGGCACTCCGGCTGAACTCTTCTCCCGCGGCGACGAACTGGAGGCGATCGGGCTGGGGGTGCCGGCGGCGGTCCGTCTGGTGGAGATGCTTCGGGCGAGGGGATGGGAGCTCCCGCGGGACACGGTCACGATCGATCAGGCGGTTGCGGCGATCACCGCAGCCCTGAGGGGAGGTGGCCGCCCGTGAACCTTCAGGGAGTGACAGTCGGTCAATATTTCCCCGGGCATTCGCTCATGCACCGGATCGACCCACGGGTCAAGATCCTT
>Ga0196970_1000277_pt1 | contig 70454 bp, 61 predicted proteins | sample S1v_513CmetaG_FD_148672 | JGI IMG/M metagenome (GOLD analysis project Ga0196970, IMG submission 148672) | Soil microbial communities from Anza Borrego desert, Southern California, United States - S1+v_5-13C | ecosystem: Environmental > Terrestrial > Soil > Desert | place: USA: California...
GAGTACAAGATGTACTACTCGGTCTGATCGGCCGGTTTCCGGTTGTCGGACGCGAAGGGCCGCCCCTCGGGGCGGCCCTTTTCGTTTACTCCTCCTCGTCCTTCGCCCGGCCCATGCAGTCGCCGGCCTGCAGGAGGCGCCAGACGTCCGCCTCGCCGATGCCCAGGCGCCGCGCGATCTCCGCCGCCGCCAGCCCCTGCCCGGCCAGTGCCCGCACCTCCGCCACGCCGGCCCGGCGCCGCGCCCTGTCCTCCCCGCTCATTCCGTCCTCCCTCACACGCAGAACTGGTTCGAAATTCAAAGCAATCCGCCAGCAAAGTACTTAATATGTAAAATATTTGCCTTCTAAGTAATTAAGCGCGACAGTGCCGCCAGCCAAACAAGACCACCAACAAAAGAGGCGAGCATGTCCAGCGTCCTTGACGATCTCATCCTGTCGGAACGGGCGGCGCCGCCGCCGCCGTCCTTCGCCCGCGCGGCGGCGGCGAAGAACGACAAGGAGAACAACAACAACGGTGGTGGCGGCGGCAACGACGACAACGGCAACAGCGGCAAGGGCAAGACCGACGACGCCACCACCGCCGCCACCCCGGACACCGAATACGACGTCAAGATCACCGTCAACAGCCAGGTCATGCACATCCGCGTGCGCGACCACAAGGGATCGGACGGCGACGACGACTACGCCGGCGACAACGGCCACCAGGTGCTGCACTTCAACCTGGGCAACGACCGCGCCTTCGGCGGCGGCGGGCGCGACACCATGTACGGCGGCGAGGGCAACGACACCCTGGACGCCGGCGAGGACGACGACGAGGTCGACGGCGACATCGGCGACGACACTCTGTCGGGGGGCTTGGGCAACGACACGCTCTACGGCGGCCAGGGCGGCGACGAGCTGTACGGCAACATCGGCAGCGACACGCTCTACGGCGGGCAGGACAGCGACACCCTGTTCGGCGGCCAGGACGGCGACGGGATCGACGGCGGCATCGCCGACGACGACCTGTACGGCAACCTGGGCAGCGACACGCTCTACGGCGGCGACGGCAGCGACACGCTGTTCGGCGGCCAGGGCAACGACGACGTGGCCGGCGGCACCGGCGACGACAGCGTGGTCGGCAACCTGGGCGACGACACGCTGTCGGGCGGCGACGGCAACGATTCGCTGGACGGCGGCACCGGCGCGGACAGCTTCGTCTTCACCGGCACTTTCGGCCAGGACACCGTCTACAACTTCAACTTCGGGCACGGCGACCGGATCACCGTGGCGCCCGGCACCACCTACACCATCCGCTCGGCCGAGGGCGGCACGGTGATCGACTTCGGCGGCGGCAACACCGTCACCCTGGCGGGCGTCAGCGACAGCCAGGTGCTGGCCGACTGGTTCGCCACGCTGGGCTGAAACCAAGGGGGCTGAAACCAAGGGGGCTGAAAACGAGGCGCAAGCGCGGGGCCGGCCGTGGCATACTCGGCCGCCCCGCAACCGCCGCCCGTGTCCCGTCCATGCGTCCGCCGTTCCGCCTCGCCCTCCTTGCCCTGGTCCTGTCCGCCACCCCGGCCGCGGCGGCCACCGTGTCGAGCGGCCAGGCCGAAGCCAAGGAGGCGGCGCGCGCCGGCAACTGCACGCCCACCAAGGTCGAGGTGATGCGCTACGGCCCCGGCCGCCAGAACGACGTGGTGTTCAAGATCAACTGCTCGGAAAACAAGGACGCCTTCGTGCTGGTGCAGTGCCGCGGCCGCAGCTGCATCCTGCTGCGCTGATTATTCACCCGTTGTTAACGCCGGCAGCGTGCAATGGCGCCGTGGAGGGGAGAGGAACGGTGTCCGCCATGAGGTCGTTGCGCGCGATGGTCCTGGTCCTGCTGACGGCGCCGGTGCTGTCGGCCTGCTGGCCGCTGGGCGTCGCCACCACGGCCGCCGACTTCGGATCGCTGAACACCACGAAGAAGACGCTGGGCGACCACGTCGTGTCCGGAGTCACCGGCCGCGACTGCTCGATCCTCAGCCTGGAGGAGAGCGGGCAGTACTGCCCGGAACGCGTCGTCGTCGACCGCTCCAGCGTCTACTGCTACCGCACGCTGGCCGACGTCAACTGCCACTACATCCCCGACCCTTACAAGAACGGCCACACCGCGCTGGCGAGCCCGCCGCCGGTGCGCAAGCCGATCCAGGAAAAGGGCTGGTTCGACTGAGCGGCCCGAAGGCCGTCACCCCATCTTCTTGGCGGCGAACGCCTTCGCGATGGCCATCATCGACTTCTCGTGGTTGACGCCCTGCCCGCCCTGGGCGGCCGGCGCCTGCGCCGGGGCGGCGGGCCGCGCGGGCGACGCCGCCTGCCGGGCCGGGGCCGCGGGCTCCTCGCCCATGCGGCTCAGCACGCGCTCCAGCGCCTCGCGCGACATGGCGCGCGGCGCGGTCCCCTGGCCACTGGGACGGCCGGGCTGCGGGGCGCGCGCCGGGGTGGCGCCGGCGCCGCGGCCGACGCGTTCGATGGCGGCGGCGGCGATCGCCTTCAGGAAGGGCTGCGCCATGCCCAGCAGCAGGCGCTCGTCCTGCACCGCCCAGGCCATCAGCATCTGCTGCGCCACCGTTCGGCTGCCCTTGGCCGCCGTCAGCGCCTCGCGCACCTTGCCATCGACGTAGGAATCGCTCATCGGATCCGGCCTCCACCACCGGCCTCGACTGTCGTCCCGAACGGTTAATAAAGCGTTGTGCGCCCTCCCTCTCCCCGGCATCCGCCGTGCGTACCGTTGCCCCGCCCGCCCGATTGCCCGATAGTGTGCGCCATGCTGATCGAGACCTTCGCCGACCTGATCTGCCCCTGGTGCTACATCGGCAAGCACCGCCTGATGCGGGCCCTGGCCGAACGGCCCCGCGTGCGGCCGGAGATGCGCTGGCAGCCCTTCCAGCTGAACCCCGACATGCCGCGCGCCGGCATGGAGCGCGACGCCTACCTGTCGGCCAAGTTCGGCGGGCCGGAGCGGGCGCGGCAGATCTACGCGGTGGTGGAGGAAACGGCGGAGCGCGACGGCCTGCCGCTCTACCTCGACCGCATCCGCCGCACGCCCAACACGCTGGACGCCCACCGCTCCATCCGCATCGCCGCGCGTTATGGCCTGGGCGACGCCCTGGCGGACGCGCTGTTCCGCGTCTACTTCGCCGACGGGCTGGACATCGGCGACCGCGACACGCTGGCCGCCACCGCCGCCGGCATCGGCTTCGACGCCCACGAGATGAAGGCGCTGCTGGCCTCCGACGCCGAATCCACCGCCGTGCAGTCGGCGGACAAGCTGGCCCGGCAGCTCGGCCTGCAGGCGGTCCCCTGCTACATCTTCGACCGGCGCTACGCCCTGTCCGGCGCGCAGGAGCCGACCAGCTTCCTCCCCCTCCTCGACCTCTCGCTGGACGAATACGCTACCGCCGCACTATAGGCGCCGCACTGTAGACGGCGGACCGCACCCGGAACCCCGCTCGCCGTGGGGGTGTTCTGGCATGGGCGCAACCGGAAAAGGCCGCCCCCATGCCCCCAGCCCCGCACGGTTCCACCGCGTCCCTGCTCCAGGCGCGGCCCATTCCGGTGCCGCCGGCGCCCGCCCCGGCGTCCGCCCAGACCACGCTGATCGTGCTGACCGTCGCGGTGGTGGCGCTCTACTTCGGGCGCGACCTGCTGGTGCCGCTGGCGCTGGCCGTGCTGCTGGCCTTCGTGCTGACGCCGGTGGTGTCGCGGCTGCAGCGTCTTCGTCTGGGCCGCATCCCGTCGGTGCTGCTGGCCGTGGTGGTGGTGTTCGCGGCCATCGGCGGCTTCGCCGTGGTGGTCGGCAGCCAGGTCGCCGACCTCGCCGGCAACCTGCCGCAGTACGAGCGCAACATCCGCAACAAGGTCCGTTCGGTGCAGGAGCAGACGGCGGCCACCAGCGGCGGCGTGCTCAGCCGCGCCACCGACATGTTCCGCAACCTGCGCACGGAGATCGAGCGTCCGAACGGCCAGCAACAGCCGCCGCCCGCCGGCACCGCCCCCACCCCCGGCGGCACGGCCGCCGCACCGCCGCCCCCGCCCGTGCCCGTGGTGGTGCAGGAACCGGAGGCCAAGCCGCTGGAGATGGTGCAGCGCGTGCTGGGCCCGCTCGCCGGGCCGCTGGCGACCACCGGCATGGTGCTGGTCTTCACCATCTTCATGCTGCTCCAGCGCGAGGATCTGCGCGACCGCCTCATCCGCCTCGCCGGCTCCGGCGACCTGTCGCGCACGACGGAGGCGATGAACGACGCCGCCGGCCGCGTCAGCCGCTACCTGCTCATGCAGGTGGTGGTGAACGTCACCTACGCCATCCCGATCGGCATCGGGCTGGCGCTGCTGGGCGTGCCGAACCCGCTCTTGTGGGGCATGCTGGCGACGGTGCTGCGCTTCGTTCCCTTCCTGGGGCCGGTGATCGCCGCCAGCATGCCGATCCTGCTGTCCTTCGCCGTCGATTCCGGCTGGACGCTGCCGCTGCTCACCATCGCGCTGTTCGTGGTGGTGGAGCTGTTCTCCAACAACGTGATGGAGCCCTGGCTGTACGGCTCGGCCACCGGCCTGTCGCCGGTCGCCATCATCGTCGCCGCGGTGTTCTGGACGGCGCTGTGGGGGCCGGTGGGGCTGCTGCTGTCGACGCCGCTCACCGTCTGCCTCGTCGTGCTCGGCCGCTACGTGCCGCGCCTGCGCTTCCTCGACGTCATGTTCGGCGACCGCCCGGTGCTGCCGGACGAGGCCAAGGTCTACCAGCGCCTGCTCGCCCGCGACCCCGACGAGGCCGCCGAGGTGTGCGAGGAACTGCTTCAGGAGCGCACCGTCCCCGAACTCTACGACGGCGTCCTGCTCCCCGCCCTGTCGCTGGCCGAGCAGGACCGCCAGCGCGGCGCGCTCGACCCCGAACGCCGCACCGGCGTCGCCGAGGGCTTCGCCGAGCTGGTCGACGCGCTGTCCGAACTGGGCGAACCGGCCGGGGAGGCGCCGCAGGCCGCCGGCTCCATCCTCTGCGTCGGTGCGCGCAACGACCTGGACGAGGCGGCGGCCCGCCTGCTGGCCGACCTGCTGCGCCGCAACGGCGTGGAGGCGTCCGTGGTGTCGTGCGACGCGGTGAGCCCGCGCGTGATCTCCAGCCTGGGCACGGGCGGCGTGGCGGCGGTGGTGATCTCCTACCTCAACCCGTCGGCGCTGCCGCACGCGCGCCGGCTGGTGCGCCGCCTGCGCATGCACTTCGGCCCGCGCGTGCCGGTCCTGATCGGCCTGTGGAGCGCACATCCGGAGGCCGACGCGCCCGAGCGCGCGACGGCGGAGACCGCCGCCGACCGTGTCGCCACCAACCTGTCCGGCGCCGTCCTGCACCTGGAGGAACTGGGCATCGTCACCGCGCGGCCCGAGGTCGCGGAGGCGAAGGCCGAGGCGGACGAGACGCTGGCGCGGGAGAATGAGAGACACGGATGAACACGGATGCCCGCGTCGCCGGAGTGATCTTTTCCCGTCAGAGAGTTCGTCATGCCCGGGCCCAGTCCCAGGCACCCACGCACCTTGGATTGGTCGGAGTGCGTGGGTGCCCGGCACAAGGCCGGCCATGACGTAATCATTCGAATGAATGCACGGAACGCAATGGCGTTTTCGAGCAGGCTTTCGCCCCCCCTTCCCATCTCTGCCCCTTCCCCCACCCCCGCCCGCCACGCTACAACGGCGGCATGACCTGCTTCGCCGCCATCGATTTCGAGACCGCCGACAACGGGCGGGACAGCGCCTGTTCCGTCGCCGTGGTGCTGGTGGAGGGCGGGCGGATCGTCGACCAGCTCTCCGCGCTGATCCGGCCGCCGCGCCGCACCTTCCTCTTCACCCACATCCACGGGCTGACCTGGAAGCATTGCTGCGAGCAGCCGGACTTCGCCGGGATCTGGCCGCAACTGGCGCCGCTGCTGGCGCGGGCGGAGCTGCTGGTCGCCCACAACGCGCCCTTCGACAAGGGCGTGCTGAACGCCTGCTGCGCCGCCTATGGCCTGCCGAACCCGGCCAAGCCCTTCGCCTGCACCGTGCGCATCGCGCGCGCCGTCTGGAACCTCTACCCGACCAAGCTGCCGGACGTCTGCCGCCACCTGAACATCGCGCTGAAGCACCACGACGCGCTGTCCGACGCCCAGGCCTGCGCCGGCATCGCGCTGGCGGCGCTGCGCCAGGGCGTGACGCTGAAACCGTTTGCGCGCTGACCAAAACGCAACAATCCGTCGCACCCGCCGCCCATCTATTTCGCCGCATTTTAAGAATTGATACACCGTGCCTGCGCATCCTGGTTCCACAAACAACCGGAACGAGAGGGTACGCCAATGAGCACCACGGAGCTGGCCGGATTAGGCGGCGCTGCCGCCGCCACCGTCCCCGCCACGAAGTCCACCGCCGCCGCCAAGAAGACGGACGACAAGGCCGCAACGGACGCCTCCGGGGCTCCGGCCGCCAAGCAGGACCCCGCCTACACGCTCAGCCAGTCCGTGGAATCGCTGCTCGACGGCATCAACGGCAAGAAGGCGGCCGACCCGTCGCTCGCCCGCGCGCGCGAGGCGGAGCGGATCATGGCCGGCGTCCAGGCCATGAGCAAGGCGATCAGCGAGGCCACCACCAAGGCCATGGACCTCATCAAGGGCGACATGGGCAAGGTGCTGGGCGGCTTCGGCATGTCGGACGACGACGTGAACGCCATCCTCGGCGGCTTCGGCAAGCACATGCAGGACCAGATGAAGGGCTTCGACTTCAACAAGGTCGCGCTCGACATCCAGCAGTCCAGCATGAACATGACGCTGGAATCGCGCGGCATGGAGCTGGTGATCCAGGACGGCGACCGCTCGGTGCGCATCTCCTACGGCAAGTCGGAGCTGCACATGGAGATGGACGACCAGCGCCTGCAGGCCTCGCTCGACAAGGGCGGCAACTTCGACTTCAAGCTCGACCGCAGCAGCACCACGGTGGACGGCAAGGCGACCGGCATGATCGTCAAGGCCAACGGCTTCAGCGACGAGGAAATCCAGGGCATCGTCGACAAGCTGAACGGCATCATGGAGAAGGGCGGCCTGAACGGCCTCGCCGCCTTCAAGCCGGAAAAGGGCGCCGACGGCGTCACCCGCATGAAGGTCGACCTGTCCGTGCCCCTGCCCGACTTCACCAAGGACGCCGCCGCCACGACCAAGGGCGTCAACCTGACGGCGTAAGCAAAAGGAAGGCTCGTAGGTTGGGTTGAGCCGCAGGCGAAAACCCAACACCGCGGCACCGCGAAGACGTCGGGTTTTCGCCGGCGCTCAACCCGACCTACGGCTTCACCGCTGCACCACCGCCCGATCCACCGGCTTCGCCATGAACACCAGGCGGGCGGCACCGTTGGGCGTACGGTCGAACACGTGGTATCCAAGCCGCGCGTAGAAGGCCACGTTGTCGGCGAAGCGCTCGTCGGTGAACAGCCGCACCTCGGCCAACCCCTGCCGACGCGCCTCGGTCTCGGCGAACGCCATCAGCCTGCGGCCCAGGCCGCGCCCCTGGCTGTCCGGGTCCACCGCCACGTTCTCCACCAGCAGGTGGTCGCGCGCCGGCAACAGCTCCAGCACCGCCTCGATGCCGCCCTGCCCCTCCAGCACCCACACCGGGTGGTCGGCGACCGCCTCGGCGAAGTCGTCCGGCAGCGGGCGCGGCTCCGTCCCGGCGACCGGCACCCAGCGCGCGTAGGCACGCCGCACGAGGTCGGCGATGGCCTCCGCGTCGCCCGGCCCGGCGCGACGAATGCGGCGCATCAGCCCCGTCGAATCCGGCATGTCTTCTCCAGTGTGGTGACCGCGCGCTCCACGTCGGCGGAGCGCACGAGCAGATAGTCGGTGTCGAACGTGGACAGCGCGAAGATGGACACGCCCGCTTCCGCCAGCGGCACTGCCAGCCCCGCCAGGATGCCGGTCAGCGCGAAGTCCAGCGGCCCGTCCACCTTGAACGCGCGCCAGCCGCGCTCGGCCCGCACCTCCTCCGGCACGCGGCATTCCGGGCAGACCACCGACAGTTCCTCGGCCGTGCGCGTCACGCTGACCAGCGGATCGCTCCAGTCCACCCAGGGCGGCACGCCCTGCCCGGCCTCCAGCCGCGCCACCGCCAGCGTATCGGGCAGCAGCATCAGGCCCAGCGGGTCGGGTTCCGGCGGCAGCATCACCGCCTCCAGCATGGCGGCGTCCACCTGCACGGGCTTCAGGATCCGCCGCGCCCGCGCTGCCAGCGACGGAATGCCGGAGCGCAGCGCCGCGCGGATCATGTCGGCCGCCATGTCGCGCAGCAGCGGATTCTGCTCGGCCAGATCCACCATGCCTTGCAACGCGGACGTTCGGACGATGCGGCTCTCCGCCCTGCGGAACCATGCGCTCATAAGCGACGCCGCGTGCCAGCGCTGCGGCTCGGTCAGGGCCAGCCGCGGCAGGATCTGCGCCAGATGCCAGCGCACCTCCGCCTGTTCGATCACCGCCCCCTCGGTCAGCAGCCGTTCGGCCCAGGGGGTGAGATCGTGGGTGCGCGACACGCGTTCCAGCGCGTCGGCGGCGCGCATGCGCACACCGGCGTGCCCGTCGAACAGGCAGTCCACCAGTCCCGGCAGTTGCGCCGGATCGAGCAGCACGGACTCCGCCACCCCCGGAGCCGAGCCCACGGTGCGCCGGTCGCCCTTGCGCAGGCGCTCCGCGAGCGTCAGGGACATGTCAGCGCCGGCCCGGCGGCACGAAACGCCCGAGCTTCGATCCCACCTTCAGCGCGTTCGGCCGCGGCGGCGGGGGCGGCGGGGCGGCGGGCTTCGGCAGGGCCTCCGCCTTCGGCACCTCGCCGCCGGCCGCCATGTCGGCCAGCGCCTTCAGCAGCCGCTTCACGCCGGTGACGCGCAGCGCCTCGTCGTCCCACACGCGGGTGTAGACCAGCTTGTGGTCCGGGCGCAGCTTCATCAGCCCGCCCTGGTTGGCGATGAAGGCCACCAGCTTGTCGGGCCGGGCGTAGGTGTTCTTGTGGAAGGACAGCACCGCGCCCTTCGGCCCGGCGTCCACCCGGTCCACCCCGGCCTGGCGGCAGAGCTGCTTGATGGTAACGATGTCCAGCAGGTTCTCCACCTCCGCCGGCAGCTTGCCGAAGCGGTCGATCAGCTCGGCCGCGAAGGCGTCGATCTCCGCCCGGTCGACCAGCTCGGCGATGCGGCGGTACAAGGAAAGCCGAACGGTAAGGTCGGCGACGTATTCCTCCGGGATCAGCACGGCGTTGCCCAGGTTGATGGTCGGCGTCCATTCCTCGGCCGCTTCCGGCGCCTCCTGCCCGAAGCCGGCGCGGGCGTTGGCGACCGCCTCCTCCAGCATGTGCTGGTAGAGTTCCACGCCCACCTCGCGCACGTGCCCCGACTGCTCCTCGCCCAGCAGGTTGCCGGCCCCGCGGATGTCCATGTCGTGGCTGGCAAGCTGGAAGCCCGCGCCCAGGCTGTCCAGCGTCTCGATCACGTGCAGCCGCTGCTGCGCCGTGGTGGAGAGAACCTTGTTCGGCGCGTAGGTCAGGTACGCGTACCCCCGCACCTTCGACCGCCCGACGCGCCCGCGGATCTGGTAGAGCTGCGCCAGACCGAACAGGTCGGCGCGGTGGACGATCATCGTGTTGGCCGTCGGGATGTCCAGGCCGCTCTCGATGATGTTGGTGGCCAGCAGCACCTCGAACTTGCCCTCATCGAAGGCGGTCATCACGTCTTCGAGTTCCGATGCCGGCATCTGCCCGTGCGCGGTGACGATCTTCACTTCCGGCACCAGCTCCCGCACCCGCTCCGCCACCTTGGGCAGGTCCTCGACGCGCGGGCAGACATAGAAGGTCTGGCCGCCGCGGTAGTGCTCGCGCAGGATCGCCTCGCGGATCACCACGGGATCATACGGCAGCACGAAGGTGCGCACCGCCAGCCGGTCGACCGGCGGCGTCGCGATCAGCGACAGCTCCCGCACGCCAGCCAGCGCCATCTGCAGCGTGCGCGGGATCGGCGTGGCGGTCAGCGTCAGCACGTGCACGTCGGCGCGCAGCTCCTTCAGCCGCTCCTTCTGCTTGACGCCGAAGTGCTGCTCCTCGTCCACGATGACCATGCCCAGCCGCTTGAACTGGATGCCCTTGCCCAGCAGCGCGTGGGTGCCGACGACGATGTCCACCGTGCCCTCGGCCAGCTCCTGCTTGATCTTCGTCTGCTCCTTGGGCGTCACCATGCGGGACAGCTGCTGGATGCGCACCGGCAGGCCCGCGAACCGCGTCGTGAACGTCTTGAAGTGCTGGCGCGCCAGCAGCGTGGTGGGCACCACCACCGCCACCTGCTGCCCGCTCATGGCGACGATGAAGGCGGCGCGCAGCGCCACCTCCGTCTTGCCGAATCCCACGTCGCCGCACACCAGCCGGTCCATCGGCTTGCCGGACGACAGGTCGGTGAACACCTCCTCGATCGCCTTCAGCTGGTCGTCCGTCTCCGGATAGGGGAAGCGGGCGGCGAACTCCTGGTACACGCCCTCCGGCGTCATCACCGGCTCGGCCCGCTTCAGCTCGCGCTCGGCGGCGATCTTGAGGAGCGCCTCGGCCATGTCCTTCAGGCGCTTCTTGACGCGCGCCTTGCGCCCCTGCCAGCCCGCCCCGCCCAGCTTGTCCAGCTGCGCGCCCGCGTCCTCGCTGCCGTAGCGCGACAGCACCTCGATGTTCTCGACCGGCACGTACAGCTTGTCGCCGCCCTCGTAGATCAGGCGCAGGCAGTCGTGCGGCGCGCCCGACACGGTCAGCGTCTCCAGCCCGTCGTAGCGCCCGATGCCGTGGTCCACGTGCACCACCAGGTCGCCGGCGTTCAGCGCCGTGTGCTCGGCGATGAAGTTGGCCGACTTTCGCTTCTTCTTGGCCGGACGGACCATGCGGTCGCCCAGGATGTCCTGTTCGGTGATCACCGCCATGTCGGGGGCGGCGAACCCGTGCTCGATCCCCAGCACCACCATGCCGGTGACGTGGCGGTCGAAGCGGCGCACGTCGGCGATGGTCTCCGCCGGCTCCAGCCCGTCGATGCCGTGGTCGGCCAGCACGCTCATCAGCCGGTCCCGCGACCCGGCCGAGTACCCCGCCACCAGCACCTTGCGCCCGTCCGCGCGCAGTGCCCGGATGTGCGCCTTCACCGCGTCGAACACGTTGACGTCCGGCCGCGCCCGCTCCTCCGCGAAGTCGTGGCCGCGCCGCCCGCCGGCGTCCATCGTGCCCATGATGCCCGGCGGTGTGGCGAAGGGCTGCAGCTGCACCACCGCCCGCTCGCGCAGCAGCGCGTCCCACTGGCTCTTGTCGAGGAACAGCATGCCCGTGGGGATCGGCTTGTACGCCGGCTGCCCCGCCTTCTTGGTGGCCGCCACCATGGCCGCGCGCGTCTGGTGGAAGTCCTCCACCTGCGTCACGCGGGCGTCGCGCGACTCCTCCGCCTGATGGTCCAGCGAGACGATGGCCTTGGGCGCATAGTCCAGCAGCGTGTCCATCCCCTCGTGGAACAGCGGCAGCCAGTGCTCCATGCCGCCGTGCTTGCGCCCGGCCGAGATCGCCTCATAGAGCGGATCGTCGTCGGTGACCGCGCCGAACAGCTCCCGATAGCCGGAGCGGAAGCGGGCGATCCCCGCCTCGTCCAGGAACACCTCCGACACCGGCTTCAGCACCAGCCCGTCGCGCTTCTCCGTCGTGCGCTGGGTCATGGGGTCGAAGGCGCGCACGCCGTCCAGCTCGTCGCCGAACAGGTCCAGGCGCAGCGGCTCCTCCGTGCCCGGCGGGAACAGGTCGACGATGCCGCCGCGAATGGCGAACTCGCCCGGCTCGCGCACCGTCTGCGCCCGCGTGTAGCCGCTGTTGGCCAGCGTGCGCTGCAGCTTCTCCAGATCGATCCGGTCGCCGATCTTCGCCGTGAAGGTCGCGTGCTTGAACGCCGCGCGCGGCGGCACCTTCTGCAGCAGCGCGTTGACCGTGGTCAGCACGACGCGCGGCCCCGCCCCGTCCCCGCGCCGTTCCAGCAGCCGGGTCAGCGTGTCGATGCGCCGCGCCACGATCTCGCCGTTCGGCGACACGCGGTCGTACGGCAGGCAGTCCCACGCCGGGAACGCCAGCACCTCCACCTCGGGCGCGAAAAAGGCCAGCGCCTCCGCCAGCCGCGCCGTGCGCACGTCGTCCAGCGCCACGTGCACGAGGCCATAGGCCCCGGCGCGCTTGGCGAGTTCCGCGAGGATGCGGGCGTCTTGCCCTTCCGGCGCGCCGCCGACCAGCAGGCGGGCGGCGCGACCGGGCTGCAGGTCGAACTTGATCACGGCACCACCGGGGTAAGAAGGAATCGGAAGACGACGGAGCCTCACCCGCGCGAGCGTTCGTCGTCGCGGAAATCCATCAACAGCCGCATGACGTCATGGTCATGCTCCGCCGGCACCGGCACCGCGCCGATGACCCAGTTGTAGACGTCCACGTCCGGCAGATCGAGCAGCCCCTGCAGTCGGTCCAGCTGCGCCGCCGTCATGGCGTCGACGTGATGGTCGGCGAAACGGCCGATCAGAAAATCCAGCTCCCGCGTGCCGCGGTGCCACGCACGGAACTTCACCTGCTTGCGCCGCACGGCCAGCGGATCGGCCACGGATTCGGAGACGTTGTCGGTCATCACCATCGACACCAAAAGCCCCTGGTCCTGCAAAGGACAGGGGTGCGTTGACACATCGCCCGCATCCTGCACGCCCCGGCGCGGGGAGGCAAGGACGGCGCGCTGTGGGGGAGCGCGAGCAAGGGAGCAAGAGCAAGGGGGCCAGCCCCCTTGCATCCCCCGCCGGGGCCAACGGCCCCGGACCTGTACTATTTGGAGCCACTAATATGTGCACCCACTTCTTCAACTCCGTTATGGCCCCTCCCAACCCCATGCGAGTTCAGGCAACGCCTACGTGCGTGCGCACTCTTGACACTCCCGTCCGTGAACGTTATACACACAGGACCGTGAACGTTGTTCACAGGAGCGCAATGGCGAACCACAGCGAAGACTTTCTGGGCATAAACGAAATCGCCCTAATGGCTGGCGTGTCCCGTCAAGCCGTTGCGAACTGGCGCGTTCGGGCTCCGGATTTCCCGCAGCCAGTTGTCGAGCTTGCCTCGGGCCCAATCTTCCGGCGCTCGCAGATTCGCGCTTGGCTCAAGCACAATAAACGGAAAGGAAAACCTATGACGCATATTATCTCCACCATCAACTTAAAAGGCGGCGTCGCCAAGACAACTACCACAGTTGCCTTAGCTGAAACCTATTCTGCTATAATGGGCAAAAGAGTTCTGGTTATTGACCTCGACCCTCAGACGAATGCTACTTTGATGCTCATTGGAGAAAAGCGATGGTTTTCGTTAAATAGCAAGGGCCATACACTAGCCACTCTATTCCAAGATGCGATGGACCCTGACAATAAGAAATTTGATTTGAAGTCGACTCTTCAGAAGAGCGTTTCGGACGTTGGCGCAGCACAAACTGTTGACCTTCTTCCGTCCAGCCTTGATCTTATTGATGTGCAAGATAAACTTGCGTCCGCTCCTCCTGGAAAATTTTACTCGACGAACCCAATCGAACTTCTTTGGCGTGCTGTTAAATCAAAACTTGATGAATATGACCTAGTTATGGTTGACTGTCCACCGAATCTTGGGATCATCACGCTCAATGGACTGAGGATTTCTGATGGCTATATTATACCAACAATTCCAGACCATCTTTCAACTTACGGAATTCCGCAGATCGTTACGCGCGTAAGTGAGTTTTCTAAGGCTATATCCGAAAATATTGAGCCAGTGGGGATTGTCGCCACTAAGTACCAAGCAAATTCTAACGTTCACAACACGGTTCTGAACCAGCTTCGCGACGACGAAGATATTCCCGTGGTCATGGATACGGTCATTCGGCAGGCCAACTCTGTGGCGGCAGCAGCAGAATTCCAAAATTATCCGCGAACTCTAAAGCAGAAATATGGGTCAGAATTAGCAGGACAGTATATTGAGCTGGCAAATGAGATTTGGAACGAGCTGGAGGGCTAACGATGAAGGTTCGTCGCACCCTAAAGGCCCTTGCCCAACTGATAGCCGACGAAGCTGAACACAATCCAGTTTTCAACCAACGCTTGCAGAATATTTTGGGCATCCCATGCGAAGAAGCCAAACCAGCCTCTAGCAATCAGGGAGACGAAGTGGCGGCGCCTGCTACCAACGCCTCATCCAGCGCAGCCACGCCAAAGCGCCCAAGCAACAGGAGACCTCCTGCCGTTCTTGATCCTATTCATCTCGCACGCCAGGGGGAGGACGTGCTTAGAACAGAGCTTAGTCGCCTCGATATCGAAAAACTTAGAGATATCGTCGCTGATTACGGCATGGACACCGGAAAAATCGTGATGAAATGGCGTTCGACAGACAGAATAATAGACAGGATCGTTGAGGTCGCATTGCTACGATCTCAAAAAGGCAGCGCTTTTCGGGACCAATCAGAAGAGCAACTTGCGTCCGACCAAGGCTCAATAGAAGGTAACACCACAGAATCCCATAGCAAATAAAAAGTAATTTAAAATAACACTCTCCCCTGTCAAGGATGCCGCCCGCACCAATAGGCGGGCGGCAGTTCTTGGCCTTCATACGCCAGACCGAGCATAGCAAGCAGCACAGCGAGGTCTCTACCGTCTACATCAATGCGTGCGAGATAGCCTAATCTCGTTTCAGCCATGACACAGAACGTTGTAGCACGCGCCATTGATAGAATTTTGATGATTACGGCTCGCGCGGCGACGGCACGCAATTCTTCAAGGCGACAATCTGAATTCAAGTTGGGCAGGTAGGCATTGGCAATGAAGAACGGCACCGCCACCCCAAAGCCCTTCGGCGTTGCCAGCACGCTCCGCCCATCAAGGCTGATCGACGGATCGACCGGCCACTGGTAGCACTCGGCCGATGCAGGCATCGCCGCCGTGTACAGGGCGAGCGCCAGCAAGCCACGCATGAGCAATCCCATCCCGCTCCCCCACCCGTTGGCATTGCTCGGCCTGCAACGCCTGCGGCTCACCACGCATTCACACAGTGAGAGAATACAGAACAGAAAATATCACGCAACGAGAAAATCGCCCTCACGCGCGCACCACGCCCCCGTGAGAGAACGCCGCGCACCGCTCAGGCGTCGTCGGCGTCCTTGGCGGCCTTCTCCGGGTCGGCTTCGATCTCGATGATCCGCTTGGCGAGGTCGGTGGGCAGGCCGAGCATCACGCCGCGATAGATCCAGTCCAGCGGGACCGAGAATCGCTCCACAAAGCGCAGGATCTGGGCCAGTTCGGGATATCGGCGGGCCTTCTCGTACTGCGACCACGTGTTGTTAGCGATGCCGGTCGCGCGGGCAACGTCGGTGGTGCGCAGGCCGAGGGCCTTGCGGGTCAGCTTGAGACGGCGGGCAACTTCGTCTCGGCTGTGCGGGGGAGGTGCGGCGTGTGTCACGCAGTGAGCATGCCGCAGCATGGGCGGGTTTGTCAGTTCACACGAACAGCATCCATAAATTCACGTTGTGAGAAATTTATCCGCCACTTGGGCGCGCGCGGGCGGTACGTGAGCATGCAATCCGCTATTCACGTGTATGCGTTTAACGGCGCGCGCCCCGCGTTCTTGCTCCGTTCATGCCCGCATGCTAGGATTACGGTCCTTTTTGCGCTGCCGGGGACGCTGCCGTGGCCTGCCGGATGTCCGCACCGCGAAGCCCCCTCACCCGGTGCTTCGCACCACCCTCTCCCCAGGGGGGAGAGGGTTCGGGCCCTCACCCGGCCGGCTGCGCCGGCCGACCTCTCCCGGGGCGGGAGAGGTGGGGTTGCGCCTTGCCTCAGAATTCCATGGGATCCACGAGCCTGTGGCCCTTTGCGGGGATCGGAGCCGGTGCCGAAGGCATTCGCGGCAAAGCCGCGAAAGGCGGAGATCGGCTCCGAGACTTGCGAGGAGCCGCCGCGAGGGGCAGCGCCACTCGCATCCCCTCCGCGCTCTGTGCACGAAGCCCCCGAATGCAACACCCTGCCGAATCCGTTGCATGGTGTTGCATCCAGTTGCATCCACACCCGCCCGGCGGCCCGTCAGGGGTCCGCCGCGATGTGCCAGAGCACGCCGGACGGGTCCCAGAGGTAGGCGACGCGCAATCCCCAGCTTTCCAGCTTGGGCGGGCGCGGCGGCGTCACGCCAAAGCGCTGGTCCAGGCCGAGGGAGGCGATGTGCCGCCACCAGCCGTCCAGGTCGGTGACCAGCAGGTGCATCATGAAGTTCTCGGCGAATTCCTTCACGTAGTAGTCCTGGAGCAGGAAGGCGAACGCGCCCGGCGCCGGTCCCAGCTGGAAATGCACGATCCGGTCGCCGATCGGCCGGGTCGTGAAGCCCAGGGCTTCGTAGAATCGCCGGCTTTCGCCGAAGTCGCGGGCAGGCACGAACGGCCGCATGGCAGCGACGGTGGGCGGAAGGTCGTCCGGGATCATTCTTCACCTCTCCGGTCGCAGGTGGTGGGCAGGTCCACTCCGTGCACGGCGCTCCCGAATGATACACCCGGCGAAAAGCGTATCGCCGTGTATCATCCGGTAACATTCACCCCGCCGGTCGCCCCGCCGGGCGCCCTAGCGGCGGGGGTCGTTGAGGTCGTCCAGGTCGAAGGGCACGGGGCCGGGCGGCGGGCGCGGGGCGGGGCGCGCGGGGATCATGTCGCCCAGGCGCGCGTAGGCCTGATGGCGGAACAGGTCCAGCAGGTGGGTCACCTCGTCGGACGGCTTGCCGATGCCGCGCAGCACGGTGCCGCCCAGCTGCAGGCTGGCCTCCACCACCTCGGGCACCACGACGGTGGCGCCGGCCTTTTCCAGCTTCTCGCTGTGGCTGCCGTCCCGTGCCCGCACCACGATGGTCAGGTCCGGGCGCTGGCGGCGCAGGGCCAGGACGGCGCGCTCGGCGGCGCTGGGGTGGTCCAGCGTCACCACGGCGGCGCGGGCGCGGGCGGCCCCGGCGGCGCGCAGCACGTCGGGGCGGGCGGCGTCGCCGTAATAGACGGGCAGCTCGCGCGCCCGGCCCTCGGCCACGCGCTTGGGCTCCAGGTCCAGGGCGACCCAGGCCACACCATTGGCCTCCAGCAGGCGGGCCAGGGTCTGGCCGACGCGGCCGAAGCCGGCGATCAGCACGTGGCCCTGCAGGTCGCCCGTCTCCTCCCGCATCTGCTGGAGGGATTCGGTGGGCGGCACGGTCAGCGCCTGCCCCAGGCGGCGGGCGCCGGCCATCAGGAAGGGCGTGGCGGCCATGGACAGCGCCACCACGGCCAGCAGAAGCTGCGCGGTGTCGGCCGGCAGCACGCCCTGACCGCGGGCGAGGTCAAACAGGACGAAGGCGAACTCGCCGCCCTGGCTCAGCGTCAGGCCCACCTGCACCGACAGGCTGGGGGCGAGGCCGAACAGGCGGCACAGCACCGCCAGCACCGCCGCCTTCACCGCCACCAGCGCCGCCAGCAGGGCCAGCACCAGCCACCAGTCGCGAACGACCAGCGACAGGTCGATGGTCATGCCGACGGTCATGAAGAACAGCGCCAGCAGGGTGCCGCGGAACGGCTCGATGTCGGCCTCGACCTGGTGGCGGTACTCGGTCTCGGCGATGACGAGGCCGGCCAGGAAGGCGCCCAGCGCCATGGACAGGCCGGCCTGCTCGGTGATCCACCCCACGCCCAGGACGATCAGCAGGGTGACGCCGGTGAACAGCTCCGGGCTGCGGGCGGCGGCCACGGTGCGCAGCGCCGGGCGCAGGACGAGGCGGCCGAGGACGACGATGGCCAGCAGCGCCGCCACCGCCTTGACGGCGGCGAGGCCCAGCGCCGCCCCCACCTCCGTCTGGTACGACCCCAGGAGCGGCACGAGCGTCAGCAGCGGCACGACGGCGAGGTCCTGCATCAGCAGCACGGCGAAGGTGACGCGGCCGTGGCGGGCGGTCAGCTCGTTGCGCTCCAGCAGGATCTGGATGACGATGGCGGTGGACGACAGGGCGAGGCCGCCCGCCGCCACCAGCGCCGCCGGGCTGTCCAGCCCCAGCAGCAACCCGCCGCCCCACAGCGCCGCGGCGGTGACGGTGACCTGCAGCGTGCCCAGGCCGAAGACCAGCCGGCGCATCACCGTCAGCCGCTCGATCGACAGCTCCAGCCCGATGGCGAACAGCAGGAAGACGACGCCGAAGTGCGCCAGCGTCGCCGCGTCGTCCGGCGATCCGATGATGCCCAGCGCGTGCGGGCCGATGATCACCCCGGCCACGAGGTAGCCCAGCACCGGGCTGGACTTCAGCCGCTGGAACAGCGGCACCACCAGCACCGCGGCCAGCAGGATGATCAGGACGTCCTGAAGGGCCGTGGCGTGCATCAGGCGCGCACCTCGGCGACCAGCGCCTCCAGCCGGGACAGGTCGCGGATGACTAGGGCGTCGGCCGTGCGCTCGACGATGCCGTCGCGGGCAAGGTCGTTCAGCACGCGGGCCACCGTCTCGCGCGTCGTGCTGACGCGGGCGCCTAAGTCCCCATGCACGGGGATGGGGCGCAGGACCGCCGTGCCGTCCGGCCGGCGGTTGCGCCGGGCGAGGCGCAGCAACTCCGCATGCACGCGGTTGTTGGCGCCCAGCGTGCTCAGCTCCATGACGCGCTCGGTGGCGCGCCGGGCGATGCCGGACAGGCGGCGCATGACGGCCAGCGCCACCTGCGGGTCGCCGGTCGCCACCTCCAGGAAGGCCTTGGCGCCCAGGAAGGCGATCAGCGTGCCGTCCCGCAGCGCCTCCACCGCGGCGGAGCGCGGCTGGCCGTCGACGGCCGCCATCTCGCCCACCGTGCCGCCGGCGCCGATGTCGTCGAAGCTGATCTCCCGGCCCGACGCGGAATGGCTGACCACCCGCACCGCCCCCTCCACGATGAAGCACACGTCGCGGCTGTCGGCGTGCTGGTCCAGGATCTGCTCGCCGGCCGAGAAATGGCGCCAGCGGCACTGGCGCGCCAGCTCGGCACGGCGCTGGGGCGGCAGCGGCTTCAGCAGCTCGATGCGGTCGAGGGTGGCGTGGAAGGCCTCGGTCACCGGCCTCTGTCTCCCTGGGGATGGGTTGATTGCCAACGTTCTTACCACCAATGCGCGCTGTGACCAAAGGGCGGCGCTAACCTCCCCTTAACCGGCCGGGCCGGAAAACCAAAGGGCACGCGACACCGGAGACCGGACCCATGCTGACCACCACCATCCCGACCGCCGCCCGCATCGATGCCCAGCGCCTGCTGTCGGTGGTGGCCATCCCCTTCGCCGCCGCACTCGCCATGGCGACCGCCGTCGCCGCGACCGGCGGCTCCGTCGACCGCATCGCCGAGGCCGGCGGGGCGACGCCCTTCCTCCTGAACTTCGTGAAGTTCTGCTACCTCGCCGTCAGCATGGCCCACCTCTCCGGCGCACTGGCGGAGCGGATGAACGGCGGCCTGCCCGCCGGCCTGTGGCTGGACGAGGTGGACGGCGCCGACCCGGCCCCCGCCGGGGCCGACGCCTTCTGGCACGCCTTCCCCAACCACGTGGACGGGGCGGCGATCGCCATGATGGTCACGCTGCTCTGCTGGCTGCTGGGCTGACGCGCGGGGCCAGTGCTGCCTCCTCCACGCGGATGCGGTGCCAGGTCAGCGGCACGTTCAGCAGCGAGAAGGCCACCGCCAGCCACACCTCCCCGAAGGCGAGCGGCAGCACCGCCAGCTCCCCCGCCACGATGAGGTAGTTGGGGTGCCGCACCCACCGGTACGGCCCCCGCCGCACCAGCGGCGCCCCCGGCAAGGTCAGGATCCGCGTCGTCCAGAACCGCCCCAGCGACGCGATGACCCACACCCGCCCCGCCTGCAAGGCAATGAAAAGGGCCAGCAGCCACGGGTCCACCGCCGCCCCGGCCGGCGTCAGCACGAACAGGCCGGCCAGCCAGCCGCCGTGCAGCAGGACGAACAGCGGGTAGTGCCCCGCCCCCTCCTCCCGCGCCCCCTCGGCCTTCAGCCGCCGGGTGTTGCGGGCGGCCAGGACCAGCTCCCCCAGCCGCTGCAGCGCCACCAGCAGGACGATGACCTGCGGCCAGCCCATCCCTACACCTCCAGCAGCAGGAAGCCGGCGGTGAACCCCGGCCCCAGCGCGCTCATCAGCTGAAGCCCCGCGGCCCCGGCCGCCAGCCGCCGCTCCAGCACGAACATCACGCTGGCCGCCGACATGTTGCCGCAGTCCCGCAGGACCGCCCAGGCGTCCGCCAGCCCCTCGCCGGCCGGGGCCATGGCCTCCTCGATGGCGTGCAGGACCTTGGCCCCGCCGGGATGGCAGACCAGCCCAGAAAGGTCGCCCACAGCCACCCCATGCCGCGCCAGGAAGGCGTCGGCGACGCCGCGCATGCGGGTGCGGATCAGTTCCGGGATGTCCTGCGCGAAGACCACGCCCAGCCCGTCGTCCTCGACCCGCCAGCCCATCACCCGCCGCGTGCCGGGCCAGGTGTGTTCCCCGCTGCCCAGGATCGCCGGCCCGCCCCCGGCCTCGTCCATCCGCACCACGGCGGCGGCGGCGCCGTCGGCGAACAGCGCGCTGGCCACCACGTTGGTGGGCGTCGCCTCACCGCTGCGGAAGGCCAGCGTGCACAGCTCGACCACCAGGAACAGCACGGTCGCCGTCGGCATGGCCTGCGCCAGCGCCGCCGCGCGCGCCAGCCCCAGCACGCCGCCGGCACAGCCCAGGCCGAACACCGGCAGCCGCACCGTGTCGGGGCGGAAGCCCATGCGCTCCAGCAGCAAGGCGTCCAGGCTGGGCGTGGCGATGCCGGTGGTGGAGGCGCAGACGATGGCGTCCACCGCGTCCGGCCGCAACCCGGCCCGCGCCAGCGCCTGCCCTGCCGCGTCCTCCAGCAGGGCCAGCGCGCCGGCCTCGTAGGCGGCGGCGCGCTCGGCCCAGCCGCGCGGCTGCAGGTACCAGTCGATGGGCATGACCGCGTGGCGCGTGTCGATGCCGGTGTTGGGGAAGACGGGTGCCAGCCGGTCGAAGTCGCGCATGCGCCCACCGAACACGGCGCGGGCGGCGGCCAGCGTGTCGTCCTGGGTCAGCCGGTGCGGCGGCAGCGCCGTCGCCACCGCCAGCAAACGGGGAGATTGGCTCATCATCCCTAATCTGTGGCGCAGCATGACGGCCGCCATTCCCCCTGATGGGCGATGCGACGCCTGGACTATGCCACGCGACAATGATGCCGGTTGAGCGCCCCGCCGTCCTGTATCACTATGGAGCGCATATATTTTTCCGGGGATTGCCGGTGACGACGACCGAAGAGCACGACGCCGACGACACGCCCCAGCCCCACCCGCGTCCGCCGCGGCAGGGCATCGGCCTGATGGCACGTCTGCGCGCCTATTTCCTGGCCGGCGTGCTGGTGACGGCGCCGACGGCCATCACCGTCTATCTGGCGTGGTGGATCATCTCGTGGATCGACGGCTGGGTGCGGCCGCTGATCCCCGCCGCCTACAACCCGGAGCAGTTCCTGCCCTTCACCATCCCCGGCATCGGGCTGGTCGTGGTGATCATCGTGCTGACGCTGGTCGGCGCCTTCGCCGCCGGCTACGTCGGCCGGCTGGTGCTGCGCATCGGCGAGGGGGCGTTCGCCCGCATGCCGGTGGTGCGCAGCGTCTACAGCGCGGTCAAGCAGATCATGGAGACGGTGCTCGCCAACAAGTCGAGCGCGTTCCGCGAGGTCGTGATGATCGAGTACCCGCGCAAGGGCCTGTGGTCCCTGGGGTTCATCACCGGCCCGGCGCACCCGGAAGTGCAGCGGACGAACGCGGAGGAGATGGTGAACGTCTTCATTCCCTGCGCGCCGCCCACCGCCGGCTACATGGTCTTCGTGGCGCGGCGGGAGCTGACCGTGCTGGACATGACGGTGGAGGACGGGCTGAAGCTGGTCGTCTCCGCCGGCATCGTCAGCCCGCCCGACCGCAAGCCGCGCGAGGTGCCGGTGGTGGAACGGATCAGGGCGTAAGCTCATCCCGACCGCAGCGTCTTCGCCGCCGCGTCGCGTTCGAACAGGTAGAGCAGCGTGCGCAGCGCCTGCCCGCGGGGCGTGGCGAGGTCGGGGTCGCGGTCGACGATCAGGCGGGCGTCGTCGCGGGCCACGGCCAGCAGGTCGCCGTGCACGGCCAAGTCGGCAAGGCGGAATTCCGGCAGGCCGGACTGCCGGGTGCCCAGCACCTCGCCGGCGCCGCGCAGGCGCAGGTCCTCCTCGGCGATGACGAAGCCGTCCTCGGTGTCGCGGATGGTCTTCAGCCGGGCGCGGGCGGTTTCCGTCAGGTGCGGGTCGAACAGCAGCAGGCAGGTGGAGGGCTTGTCGCCGCGCCCCACCCGGCCGCGCAACTGGTGCAGTTGGGCAAGGCCGAAGCGCTCGGCGTGCTCCACCACCATGACGGTGGCCTCGGGCACGTTGACGCCCACCTCGATCACCGTGGTGGCGACCAGCACGTCCAGGCGGCCCTCGGCGAAGGCGGTCATCACCGCGTCCTTGTCGGGACCGCGCATCTTGCCGTGCACCAGCCCGACGCGGTCGCCGAAGGTGGCGCGCAGGAAGGCATGCCGCTCCGTCGCGGCGGCGAGGTCGAGCTGCTCGGACTCGTCCACCAGCGGGCACACCCAGTAGGCGCGCGCGCCCTCCGCCACCTTGCGGCGGATGCCGGCCGCCACCTCCTCCAGCCGGTCGAGTGCCACGGTCACCGTCTGCACCGGCTTGCGCCCGGCCGGCTTCTCGGTCAGGCGGGAGACGTCCATGTCGCCGTAGGCGGTCAGGGTCAGCGTGCGCGGGATCGGCGTGGCGGTCATCACCAGCACGTCCACCGCCCGCCCCTTGGCCGAGAGCTGCAGGCGCTGGTGCACGCCGAAGCGGTGCTGCTCGTCGATCACCGCCAGCGCCAGATCCTTGAAGGCCACGTCCTCCTGGAACAGGGCGTGGGTGCCGACCAGGAGGGGCAGCTCGCCCGACGCCAGCCGGTCCAGCACCATCTGCCGCGCCTTGCCCTTGTCGCGGCCGGTCAGCAGGGCAAGCGGCACGCCGGCGGCGTCGCACAGCGGCGCCAGGCTCTCGGCGTGCTGGCGGGCCAGGATCTCGGTGGGGGCCATCAGGGCGGCCTGCTTGCCGGCCTCCACGGCGTTCAGCATGGCCAGGAGCGCCACCACCGTCTTGCCGCTGCCGACGTCGCCCTGGAGCAGGCGCAGCATGCGCCGCTCCGCCGCCATGTCCTCGTAGATCTCGGCCAGGGACGTCCGCTGCGAGGGGGTCAGCTGGAATGGCAGCGCCGCCGTGACCTTGGCGCGCAGGCTGCCGTCGCCGGCCACCGCGCGGCCGGCGAGGCTGCGCTGGTGCAGGCGGACCAGAGCCAGGGCCAGCTGGTTGGCCAGCAGCTCGTCAAAGGCGAGGCGCTTGCGGTTGGCGTTGGTGGCGGCGAGGTCGGCCTCGTCGTCGGGGTGGTGGGCGCGGCGGATAGCGTCGTGCCATGTGGGCCAGCCCTGGCGGGCCAGCCACGCGGCGTCCTGCCATTCCGGCAGCTCCGGCGCGTCGGACACGGCGGCGCGGATGGCCTTGCGCAGCGTCTTGGCGGGCAAGCCGGCGGTCATGGGGTAGACGGGCTCGACCGGTTCGATCTCGTCGCGGGCGTCCACCGTGGTGACGGCGTCGGGGTGCGGCATCTGGAGGGTCTCGTGGAACCACTCCACCCGGCCGCTGACGACCACGGTCGTGCCGACGGGCAGCTGCTTTTGCAGCCATTCGCCGCGGGCGTGGAAGTAGACCAGCTCCAGCACGCCGGTCTCGTCGGTGCAGCGCACCTTGTAGGGGTGGCGCGGGTTGATCGGCGGGACGTGGCTGTCGACGCGCACGGTCAGCGTCGCCACGCGGTCGTTCGGCGCCTCGGCGATCTTGGGCGAGAAGCGGCGGTCGATGATGCCGCTGGGCAGGTGCCAAAGCAGGTCCACCACGTGCGGGCCGGCCAGCTTCTCGGCCAGCTTGGCGAGCTTGGGGCCAAGGCCGGGCAGGCTCGACAGCGGGCGGAACAGGGGGAACAGGACGGCGGGGCGCAACGGACGGCCTCGGGGGTCGCGGAATGGGACGGCCCCATTCAATCCCGTGCCGGCGGCGGCGCGTCAAGAGGGGTATGCGCACCCCCGCTGCGAGGAGCAAATGTAACCGGATGAAACCGGATGAAACAGGTTTTTCATGGGTGTTTCATTCCGGCATAACCCTCATTTCCGTGAGCGGCACGATGGCCGTTCTAGGATTTTATGCCTTACAGCACCTCGCCGTCAACGCGTGCCCGCCGTCCCGCTCCGCTCACCGTCCGGAGCCGGAGCCCGGCTTGTCCTTCCCGTTGCTGCTGCCGGAGAGCTGTTCGGCCTTGTCCTCGACCTTCTCCCTGGCCTCGGCCGAGGGCTGGTCGGAGGGCTTGGCCTCGACGCGGACGGGGGCGAGGCCGTCCTCCTTGGTGATGCCGATGTCCTCGGCTGCCTTCTTGGACAGGTCGATGACCCGCCCCTTCACGTACGGGCCGCGGTCGTTGATGGTGACGTCGGTGCTCTGGCCGGTTTCCTGGTTGGTCACCGTGGCCTTGCTGCCCAGCGGCAGTTCCTTCGAGGCGGCCGTCGGCGCGTTCTGGTCGAACCGCTCGCCCGTGGCGGTCTTGCGGCCGTGGAACTTGTCGCCGTAGAACGACGCCTCGCCCTCGTGGACGATCACCGGCTCGCCGCCCTCCTGCTCCACGTTCAGCTTCGGGCTCTTGGACTGGTCGGCCAGCGCCGGTGCGGCGAGAAGCGCACAAGCGACCGCAAGCACAATCCTTCGTGTCGTCATGTCTCATTCCTCCTTCGGCGAGGGAGGAACAGACAGTGCGACCAGGGGTTCCCCGGCACGCCGCCAACCGGCACGGGCGGGATGCATCGCACCCCGCCCTGCCGTCGGTCGGTTTACGGCTTCGGAGCCGGGGCCGGTGCGGGAGCCGGCGCTGGGGCCGGAGCCGGAGCCGGAGCCGGCTCCGGAGCGGCGGCAGGCGCCGGGGCGGGTGCCGGGGCCGGGGCCGGAGCAGCGGCGGGAGCCGGTTCCGGAGCGGCGACCGGCGCGGGCGCAGGGGCCGGAGCTGCAGCAGGAGCAGGAGCCGGCGCAGGGGCCGGAGCGGGCGCCGGAGCCGGAGCGGGCGCCGGAGCCGGAGGCGGCGCGGCGGGTGCCGGAGCGGCTGCGGGAGCGGCTGCGGGAGCGGCGGCGGCCGGGGCCTTCGGAGCCAGCTTGGCGGCCATCGCCTCGGTCGCCAGACCACGGTCGACGCAGGACCACAGCGCGTCCAGCGCCTTCTTCGTGCCGTTCAGGCCGTACCAGAACTCCTCGTCGTCGAAGTCGAAGTTCAGCTTGTCGCCCAAGCGCAGCTGTTCGTAGAGCGTGTCGCTCTCCGGCAGGTCGACGATGATGGCGGTCTTGTCGACGACGATCGCCGTACCGCTGTTCTTCGCCTTCTTGTCGACCCAGTACTTGATCGGCTGCTTGGTGTCCTTCTTCAGCTTCCAGTCCGGCGCGACGATGCCCATCATGAAGTCGCGGTCACGGTCCAGCATGAACATCAGGACGGATTTGTCTTCGTACGGCGACTTGATGGTGCACAGCGACATGCGCCCGTTCTCGAACTTCAGTTCGCCTTCCCAATCCCATTCGGAGTTGGCGTCGAACTTCTCGACATGCACTTGCGCCAGCGCCGTTCCCGAAACGGTGGCCATCAGCATCCCGCCGAACACGGCAGCGATCGTCTTCATCCCCCGGATCTCCCAAAAAAAGGTCCCCTAACGGCGGGCACTATCCCATGGGATAAGAAGAAATGGCAACGGGAGAGCGGATTTCATTTTTGAAATCCGGTGAAGGTTATTTGAATGGTGTACAAATATTTAAGGGCGCGGGAGGTTGCTTGATGGTTCTTGTCTGCTCCCGACGTTGGGTTTTCGGCTTTGGCCTCAACCCAACCTACGCACCCCCTTCATCGTCATGCCCGGCCTTGTGCCGGGTACCCACGCACTCCGACCAATCCAAGGAGCGTGGGTGCCCGGGACTGGGCCCGGGCATGACGATCAGGGAAGGTTTTCAGTAGGTTGGGGTGCCCGTCGCCGTCAATCCTGGTCGCCGTCCTGCGCGACCTCCTCGGCCAACTCGCCGGCGAGGTCGGCGAACAGGCCGGCGTCCACCGTCAGGCCCTGCTTCTCGCAGATGCGCATGAAGATCCGGTACGCGTGCGTGATGGCGACGTCGTAGACCGCCTCGTCGGCTTCCTCGCTGTAGCGGTCCTTGACGTCCAGCTCCTTGAGCGTGACCGCGATGTCCTGGTCGGCGGCCTGCAGCACCGCTTCCATGGCTCGTTTGTGGAGGTCCGACATGTTCGAGATCCTTCTGTCCGTTACCGGCCCACCATGGAACGTGGGGCGCGGCCCTTAGCAAACCAATCGACGAAAAATGGCGCCCCCGTTCGGGGGCGCCATCATTCTAAGCACCTTGAGAGCGCGATGTCACACCACGCGGAAGTTCTTGAACTGCCACGGGTCGTCGGTGTCCACGTCCTCCGGGAACAGGCGGCCGCGATCCTCCAGCGGCGTCCAGTCGCCGTAGGCGCCGACCACCTCGCCCAGGTAGGGGGTGCAGACCTCCAGCACGCGCCGGAAGTCCATCTCCTCCGGCTCGACCACGCCCTGCGTCGGGTTCTCGATCGCCCAGACGATGCCGGCCAGCACCGCCACGGTCACCTGCAGCGACGTGGCGTTGTTGTACGGGATGATCTTGCGGGCCTCGTCGATCGTCAGGCGCGAGCCGTACCAGTAGACGCCCTTCTTGTGGCCCATCAGCAGCACGCCCAGCTCGTCGGTGCCGCTGACGATCTCGTCCATCATCAGGCGCTTGGACGGCTGCATGTTCCAGTTCTTGCCGGCCAGCTCGTGCACCGACTTCACCGCGTCGTCGCACGGGTGGTAGGCGTAGTGCACGGTCGGGCGGTAGGCGACGTCGTCGCCGTCCTTCACCGTGTAGAAGTCGGCCGTCGAGATGGCCTCGCTGTGCGTGATCAGGAAGCCGTGGAAGGGACCTTCCAGCGGCGTCCAGGTGCGCACGCGGGTCGAGGCGCCGGGGCGCATCAGGTAGATGGCGGCGTCGCAGCCGAACTCATGCCGGCGGCCGTCGGGCGGCAGCGCCTTCTCGTGGCTGCCCCAGCCCAGCTCGGCCGGCTGGCAGCCCTCGCCGACGAAGCCGTCGATGGACCAGGTGTTGACGAACTCGCCCACCTTCTTCGGCTGGTTCGACACCTGGGTATCGCGCTCGGCCACGTGGATGACCTTCACGCCCAGGTCCATGGCCAGCTTGGCCCATTCCGCGCGGTTCGCCGGCACGGCGGCGTCCACGCCGGTGTCGCGGGCGATGTCCAGCAGCGCCTGCTTGATGAAGTGCGTCACCAGACCCGGGTTGGCGCCGTGCGTCAGCACCGCCGTCGGCCCGCCGGCGAACTCCGCCTTGTGCGCCAGCGCCGATTCGCGCAGCGCGTAGTTGGAGCGCAAGCTGGGCGACAGGCTCGAATCGGTGTAGCCGCCCGCCCAGGGCTCGATGCAGGTGTCGATGTAGAGCGCGCCCACCTTGTGACAGAACTCGAACAGCGCAACCGACGACACGTCGACCGACAGGTTGACGAGGAAGTCGCCCTTACCCAGAAGCGGCGTCAGCACCTGGACGTAATTGTCCTTGGTCAGCGGCAGGTTCATGAAGCGGACGTTGTATGCGTCGGCTTCCGCATGCCCGCGCTCTTCCGCGGTGATGATGGTGATCTGCTCCGCGCTCACGCCGATGTGGCGGAAGATGAGCGGCAGGACCCCCTGGCCGATCGAGCCGAAGCCGACGATGACCATGCGGCCGGAGAAGGTGCAGTGCTTCTGGTTGTAGGGCATAGACGGGTGCTCCCGAGGCTTGATGTGCTGCTGTCTGTCTTCGGGCATCCCCCCGGCCCACCCCTCCCCCGAAACGGCGAGAGGAGCTGCCACACCCTGTGATCCCAAGATTTGTCCCCGCCCCTGGGAGGGGGGCGGGTTTGTCGGGTCGGGGGGACGGTCGTCCTTTCTAACAGAGTTGCGGAAATGCCAGCGAGTCCGTTAGGCCGCGCTGGCGGCGAGATCGTAACCGGGGGTCTCCAGCAGCGGGGGATCCGCCACCTCGACCACCCGCGCCTGCTCGAAGCCGTTGAAGGCCGTGCGCAGGCAGGACCCATAGGCGCCGAGCTGGCCCAGTTCGATCCAGTCCCCCTCCTTGGCGTCGGAGGGCAGGAGGAACGGGCCGTTCATCTTGTCGGCACTGTCGCACGTCGGGCCGTAGAAGGCGAACGCCGCGACGGGCGCCTCCGACATCGGCTCGAACGGGCGCAGCAGGCGCGCCGGGAAGCGGAAGCCCGGCACGCCGGCGTCCGACAGGCTGCCGTAGACGCCGTCGGTGATGTACAGCTCGTCGCCGCGCCGCTTGGTGATTTGCACCACCAGCGACACGCCCGGCGCCACCAGCGCCCGCCCCGGCTCGCACCAGATGCGGCAGTGCGCCGGCAGGTCCAGCGTGGCGATGCCGCGCGCGATGGCGGCCATGAAGTCGCCCAGCGGCGGCGGCGTGACGCCCGGATAGGACACCGGGAAGCCGCCGCCGACGTCAAGCACGTCGATGTCCACGCCCGCCTCGGCGATCACCGCGCCGGCCAGCGCGATGGCGCGCTCGTACGCCGCCGGGTCCAGCATCTGCGAACCGACGTGGAAGCTGACGCCCAGCTTGGGCGCCACCGCGCGGGCGGCGCGCAGCAGGGCCACCGCCTCCGCGGCCGGGGCGCCGAACTTGCCGGACAGGTCGTACACCGCGTTGCCCTTCGGCAGGGCCAGCCGCACCACGAGGCCGAGATCGGCGGCGTCGCCGGTCTCCTGCCGGATCTTCTCCAGCTCCTCCATGGAATCGAGGACGAAGTCGCGCACGCCGTACTGCTCGTACGCCGCGCGGATCGCCTGACGGCCCTTGACCGGGTGCATGTAGTGCAGCACGGCGTCCGGGAACATCTGGCGGATCAGGCGGATTTCGCCCGGCGAGGCGACGTCGAAGTGGCGCACCCCGCCGGCCCACAGCGCGCGCAGCACGGTGGTGTCGGGATTGCACTTCACGGCGTACAGCACGTCGCCGCCCACCGCCGCGCCGAAGGCGGCGACGAAGGAGCGGGCGGTGTCGGCCAGCACGCCGGGGCGGATGCAGAGCATCGGCTCCTCCGGCCGGTGCAGCGCCGTGGCCTGGAGGACGGACGGACGGGGGCCGGCGGGACGCGGACCGGCGGCGGCGACGCCGCGGCGCAGAGGCGCGACGGCGGATCGGGAGCGGGCGTAGCCCATGGCGCACTCCTGTTCCGGGCCCCGGCGAGGGGGCCCTTATGCGGACTTCGGCCCGGTGCCGCGCATCGGCGCAGGCAGACCAGAACCAAGGTGGCGGGGAACGACGGGTGGGCCGGAGTCGTGCGCGCGGCCGGGCTCAACAGCTCCGGGCGGTCAAGGCGTCGATGTCCGGCTGAGGGCTACCGTTTACTGGCCCTGCCGTGGCGACTGGACAACATACTGTGCTCCCTCTCGGGACCGGCCCACTGATGACCGGCTCTGCCAAAAAGGACGCGGTACGTCGTTGCATAACCACAGTGGGCCATAGGCACGTGCGAGTGCGTCGTGCGCATTCAAATACGCGCTTTCGCCGCAGATGCAAGTGAATTTTTTGGGTTGAACGCGCCCCCGGCCGGGGGCGCATTCCCCGTGGCCGATCAACGCGTTGCCAGCATGTCCGCGACCGCGTCGACGGCCGCCGCGGCATACGGGCGGATGCGCGGCGGGATCTGCGACGGGTTGATCCCCGGCCCCAGGATTCCCACGCCCACCGGCTTCATGAATTCCAGCTGCAGGTCGATCAGGCTCTTGATCACCGCGTGGCCCATGACCGAGCCGTGCTCGGTCTCGCCGCGCTCGATGATGCCCAGCGCCACCGCGGCGTCGACGTCCGCGCGCATCAGCAGGCGCTTCACCGCCAGCGGCTTCTCCATGGAGCCGGGCACCCACACCTCGCCGGCGGGCGCGATGAACAGGCCCCGCTTCTGCGCGACGGCGCGCGCCTCGTCCAGCATCTCCGTGACCTCGGCCGTATGGAACTTGCCGAGCACGATCCCGATGTTCGCCACCCCTGCCCTCTCCTCTTGCGTCGATAAGCCGGACCGTCCCGGACCGTCAGTGCACGCCGCACAGCAGCGGACGGTCGCAGCCGAGGATGTGGTCCATCAGCCAAAAGCGCAAGAAGTCCCGCACCGCCACCCCGACGTCGAGCGTTCCGTCGGCGATTTCCGCGCGGATGCCCTCGAACTGCTGGGCCATGACGGCGTGGTGGGCCCGGTGCTGGAGGAAGCGGCCGGGGGCCATGGCGCGCACCACCCCCTCCTCCATCCCGAAATGGGCGTGGACGTGGTCGCGCAGCACGTCGACGAGGCGGAGCGCATCGGCCGGCGCCAGCCCGTTGGCGGCGGCGCGGTGCAGGTCGTTCAGCATGCCGACGAGGCCGCGGTGCTGCTGGTCGATGGTGGCGATGCCGGTCTCGTGCTCGGCGCCCCAGGCGATCAGGTCGCGCCCGGCGCCGGGCGCCGCCGCCTTCAGCAGGGCGGCGTAGGAGCCGTCGTAGCGGGTTTCGTGCCGGCACAGCACGGCGTCCAGCGTGCCGGCCACGGTGGACAGGAAGTCCCGCGACACGTCGCACTCGCGGACATAGGCGACGAGGCGGCCGACCTGCGTGTTCAGCAGCTCGTGCTGTTCGGCGTGCTCCTCCCAGCCGTCGTGGCCCAGCGCGCGGATGATCAGCTCCTCGCAGGCGAAATGGGCGTGCAGGTCGGCGGTGAGGGCGTCGAGGACGGGGGCGATCTGCTCGCGCGGGGCGCCGCCGTCGCAGCGTTCTCGGATCTGGCCGATGCGGCGCACCAGCGCCTCGTGCGTGCCGTCGATGAAGCGGTTGCCGGTTTCGGGCACCGGGTGACGATCGACGATCATGGCCTCCCCCCTTGCGGCGTGCCGTTCGGCGGCTTCTTCATCCGCGCATCGGCAGAATACTGCATGCGTGCGCTTATGAGTTGTACCAATCCCGTGACCGGGCGGGCAATCGGGCGGGGGTGCGGCGAATCAGCCCGGCTCTGGCCGGCTCCGGCGGGCTCAGGCCGGTTCGTGGCGCGGGAAGCGGTCGGCGATGGCGTCGCCGGTGTAGTCGGCCACCCAGCCGTCGGGGCGGGTGAACAGGCGCACGGCGGTGAACGACGGGGAATTCCCCATGTCGAACCAGTGCCGCGTGCCGGCCGGGATGCTGATCATGTCGCCGCGCTCGCACGCGACGCGGAAGACCTTGTCCTCCAGGTGCAGCCAGAAGCAGCCGCCGCCCTCGACGAAGAAGCGCGCCTCGTCCTCGGTGTGGGTGTGCTCGGACAGGAATTTCCGCCGCAGATCGTCCACGCCCGGCGTGTCCGGCGCCACGCGCACCACGTCGGCGCACCGGAAGCCGCGGCTGGCCTTCAGGCGCGCGATCGGCGCGGCATAGGCCGCGAGCACGCGATCGGCGTCCGCGTCGGCGGGAAGCTCCGGCTCGACCGCCCAGCGCTCGAACAGGATGCCGGCGTGGGCGAGGTGCGCGGACACCACCAGCCAGTCGCGGCTGGACAGCTCCGGCAAGGCGGCGTCGGTGTCCCAGTAGACGGTAAGCGCGGTCATGTCGTCCCCTTCGCAGCACCTTGCGGCGACCGGCGGGTTGCACGCGGCGTATGGATATTCTATTTCCGATCGGCGCGCGCGGTACATCGTGCCGCAGCCGCGCGTTGTCGCTGGCGTTGCCAGCAAAGCTCGATTATCTTTCAAATCTGTAACATTCGCCCGCCAACCCGAACGGCGCCCGTCATGGCCATCTCCCTGCGCTCCCGCCTGCTGGCCAGTTTCGCCGGACTGGCGGCCGTCGTGTCCGGCGGCCTGATGCTCTGGCACCTGGACCGCACCGACGCGCTGCTCGCCCAGGCGCAGGATCTGGCGCTGCGCGACCATTACACCGCCATGCGCGCCCAGATCGACACGGAGATGCAGACGGCGCGGGCGCTGGCGCTCCAGACCGCCAGCCTGCGGGACGTGCAGGACGCCTTCGCCGCCAGCGACCGCGAGCGGCTGCGGTCCCTGCTGGAGCCCGGCTTCAAGGCGCTGGCCGAGCAGACCGGCGTGACGCAGATGCAGTTCCACACGCCGCCGGCCATCTCGTTCCTGCGGCTGCACCGGCCGGACCACAGCGACGACCTCGCCGGTTTCCGCCTGACCGTGATCGAGGCGAACCGCACCCGCCGGCCGGCGCAGGGCGTGGAGGCGGGAAGCGTCGGCCCGACCATCCGCGCGGTGCAGCCGGTGTCGCGCGACAACCGCTTCCTGGGCACGGTCGAGTTCGGCATCGACGTCGGCGACCGGTTCGTCGCCGGCTTCAGGCAGCGCCTGGGCGCCGACATCCTGCTGCACGTGCGCGGCGACGACGGCGGACACCGGCGCGTGGCCGGCAACGCGGCCACGCTCGCCACCTACGCCGCGCTGTCGCAGGCGCAGAACGGCGCCGTCGTGACCACGCCGGCCACCCCGGAACAGCCCAAGGCGGTGCTGACCGGGCCGGTGCGCGACTACGCCGGCAAGACCATCGCCGTGGCCGAGATCAGCATGGACGGTGCGCGCTACCTGCAGCGGCGCGCGCAGGCCTGGGGCGAGGCGCTGCTGGGCTTCGCCGTGGCGGTGGGGCTGGCGGCGGTGGCGGCGGTGGTGCTCGCGCGCCGGGTCGGGCGCCCGCTGCGCCGGCTGACCGACGCGGTGCACCGCCTGACCGGCGGCGACGCCTCGGCGGCGATGCCCGGCCGCGGGCGCGGCGACGAGTTCGGCACCATGGCCGCGGCACTGGAGGGCCTGCGCCGCCAGACCCGCGAGCGCCAACGCCTGGACGACGCCGCCCCCCATCTGGCGGCGCTGGTGGAAAGTGCCGGCGACGCCATCGTCGCCATCACGCTGGACGGCATCGTCACGCACTGGAACCGGGGGGCGGAGCGCCTGTACGGCTTCAAGCCGGCCGAGGCGGTGGGCAAGCCGGCGGCCGACCTGATCGTGCCGGCCGACCGGCGAACGGACTTCATGGACATGCTGGTCGCCGTCGCCGAAGGCGGCATCGTCGACAACCTGGAGACCGAGCGCAAGCGCAAGGACGGCAGCCGGCTGGCGGTGGAGCTGACGCTGTCGCCCATCCGCGAGAACGGCGCGATCACCGGCGCCTCCTGCATCGCGCGCTGCCCCGTCCCGGCGGACCTGGCGGTCGGCGGGGCGTAGCCTATGGCGCCGGGCGCGGGCGCAGGGCCCGGACGGGGCGCCCGTCGATGGCCGCCAGCCCCAGGCCGATCAGCGCCATGCCCAGGAACTGCCGGGGCTCGATCACCTCGCCCAGGATGCCCATGCCCAGCAGCATGGCGCTGACCGGCACCAGGAAGGTCACCAGCACCGCGTTGGTCGCGCCCGCCGTCGCCAGGATGCGGAAGTACAGGATGTAGGCCACCGCCGTGCCGAGCAGCGCCAGCGCCGCCACCGCGCCCAGCGTCACGGCACCCGGCGCCGGGTTCAGCCACGGGCGGTCGACCAGCAGCACGACGGGCAGCATCATGACCGTCGACGCCGTCACCTGCCCGGCGGCGGTGACCAGCGGCGGCGTGCCGCGGAAGCGCCGGCCGTAGATTCCGGCCAGGGCGTAGGAGGTCGCAGCACCCAGGATCGCCACCTGCCCGGCCACGTCGCGCCCCAGCCCGCCCAGGGCCGCCGGCCCGATCATCACGACGATGCCCGCCAGGCCCACCAGTACGCCGGACAGACGGTTCGCCGTCATCCGCTCGTCCCGCGTCAGGACGTGCGCGAGCAGCACGGTGAACAGCGGCGTGGTGGCGTTGAGGATGGCGGCGAGGCCGCTGGCGATCTGCGTCTGGCCCCACATGATGAGGCTGAACGGGACGACGTTGTTCAGCAGGCCCAGTGCGAAGTACGGCAGCCAGTCACGCGGCCGTGCCGGCATGCGCAGCCCGGAGACGCGGACGGCCAGCAGCAGCGCCGCCGCCGCCAGCCCGACGCGGCCGAGCACGATCGTGAACGGCGGCAGTTCGGCCAGCGCCACCTTGCCCAGGAAGAAGGAGCCGCCCCACAGGACGGAGAGGAGGATCAGGAGGAGCCATTCCAGCCCTCCCATGCGCGGTGCGGCGTTCGTCATGCCCCGACGATGCCGCCGCCCGCCCTCCGATGCCACCCGGTTCTTGCGCTACCGGATCAGAAGCGTTCCAGCGAGACGCAGACGCTGTCCTTGCCCTTCAGGCTGCCGCAGCCGTCGCTGCGCTGGGAGATGAAGCGGATCTGCACGCGGTCGCGGTCGACGCCGGCCGGCAGCAGCGCCTCCGCCACCTCCAGGCGGGTGGCGGGGGCCGGACCCTGGGGCTTGCCGACCTTGGCCAGCTGCATCTGCGGCTTCGGCTCGGCCTTGGCGACCTGCACCGGCGCGGGAGCCGGCGCCGGCTTGTCGTTGCGCGGCGGCGCCTTGGCGACCTGCACGGGGGCGACCTGAACGGGGGCGGCCGGCTTCTGGGCCACGACCACCTCCGGCTGCGCCGGTGCGGGAGTGGCGGCGGGGGTGGCCGGGGCGGGCTTCGGCGCGTCCTTCGGCAGGACCGCCACCTCGATGGCGACGGCGCCGGAGGAGGCGGACGGCTGCTGCGGCTCGTGCCCGCGGATCTGCGGGGTCAGCGCCGCCAGGTAGGAGCGCGTCTCGCCGGGCAGCTTCTGCTTGCGCGCCAGAACGTTGGCGTAGCAGGCCGGGCCGCAGTTGTAGGCGGCCAGGAAGCCCGGCGCGCCGAACAGGTCGTACATCTCGCGGATGTAGGCGGTGCCGGCCATGATGTTGTCGCGCACGTCGGTCGGGTCGGAGCCCAGGCCGTACTGCGCGCGCATCAGCTCGTAGGTGCCGGGCATGACCTGCATCAGGCCGATGGCGCCGGCCTTGCTGGTCAGCACGCGGCCGTTGACCATGTGCCGGCCGTGGCTCTCGCGCATCATCACCGCGCGGATCCAGCGTTCGGGAACGTCGAAACGCTCCGACGCCTCGCGGATGTGCGGCACCCAGCGGCCGAGCGGATCGGAGGGGTCGATGGGGGTTGCGCCCCGGTCCGGGACGGCGGCCACCTCGGTGGGCTGCTGCGTGGCGCAGCCGGCGAGCGACAGGCCGATGAACAGCGCCACGGCGGCGGCATACGCCGTCCGGGCGGTCTTGGCCGGAACGGCCGGAACGTTTTGAATTGCCACTATGGGTCGTCCGTGCTGACGGCATACGATCGATAGGCGTACCCGTTTATTGCGAGCAACAAGGGGGTGAAGTCAAGCGACAACACCCCTTGTTCGTCACATTTCCGTCTCTTCCCTGTCGCGAAGACTTTCAGGGCGGAACATTTTATGGACATTCATGGGAAAAGATTGCGGTTCGTCTGCCCTGTTCGGTGGCAATGCACGCGTCCGGATGTTTGTCCGCGGTCAAATCCACCACGCCGGTGCCGGGCTAAGCTGCGCCTCCCCGAATCGACGGAGCAGGAGCCGCCGGCATGCCCTTTCCCGCCTTCTTCGAGGCCGCACCGCGGCTGAGCGTCATCGACCCGCTGAGCGCCTTCCTCGGCGCCTCCGACGGCGGGACCATCGCGTACGGCTATGCCGACGCGGTGAAGCTGGCCGGGCATTCCTGCCCCACGGTGGCCGGCGCCTACCTGATGACGGTGCGCGGGCTGCAAGCGTTGTACGGCGCCGAACCGCCGGTGCGCGGCGACGTCGCGGTGGCGTTCCGCGATCCGGAGACCGCCGGCGTGACCGGCGTCATGGGCCGGGTGGCGGCGCTGCTGACCGGGGCGGCGGGCGAGGACGGCTTCAAGGGCATCGGCGGCCGCTTCGACCGCCGCGGCCTGCTGCGCTTCGCCGTTGCGATGGACGGCGACATGGCCCTGCAGCGGCGCGACACCGGGGCGGGCGTGCAGATGCGCTTCAACGCCGCCCTGGTGCCCTCGCCTGCGGAGATCCGTGACCTGCTGCCGCGTGTCCTGCACGGCCACGGCGACGCGGATGACGCCCGGCGCTTCCAGGAGCTGTGGCAGGACCGCGTCAAGCGGCTGCTGGTCGACCATGCCGACGACCCGGCGCTGATCACCGTGACCCCGTGGCGGGGCGCGCCGTCGGCATGACGCTCGTCTTCCCCGACGCCGCCCGGCGGATGGGCGGGCACCGCGTGTTCTTCCCGCTGGCGCTCGCCTTCGCGGCGCTGGGCGTGCCGTACTGGACCGCCGGCTACCTGGGCTGGCTGCCGGTGGCGTGGACGCCCGCCGTGCACGCGCACGAGATGGTGATGGGCTTCGCGCTGGCGGTGGTCGGCGGCTTCCTGCTGACCAAGCCGACGCGGCCCGTGCTGGCGCTGGCCGTGGGCGCGTGGCTGCTGGGGCGCGCGGCGATGCTGGCCGGGCTGCCGCCGGCCTGGGCGGTGCCGGCCACCCTCGCCTACCCCGTGGTGCTGTTCGTGCACGGCGGCCTGCCCTTCCTGCGCGCCGCCAAGAGCGGCCACAACGCCGTGTTCGGCCCGCTGATCGGCGCCTTCGCCGCGGCCGAGGCGCTGGTGTGGGCCGGCGGCGACGGCGGCCGGGCCGGGGCGCTGCTGGCGCTGCACCTCGTGGGACTGCTGCTGTTCACCATGGGCGGGCGGATCATCCCGTCGGCCACGGCGGGCGCGGTGCGCCGGCAGGGCGGCGTGCTGGTGGCGCGCGTGCAGCCGCGGCTGGAATGGCTGGGCGTCGGTGGTGCCATCACCGCGACGCTGTCGGTCGCCACGGGATGGCTGCCGGAGGCGGGGACGGCGGGCGGTATGCTGACCGGCGTCTGCGCGCTGGCCCGGCTGGCGCGCTGGCGGACCGACGCGACACTGGGGCGGCCGGATCTGTGGAGCCTGCACCTGGGTTACGCGTGGCTGGGTCTGGGCTGGATCGCCGCGGGCGTGGAGCGCGTGGCGCCGCTGCCGGGCGGGGCGGGCTGGCATCTGCTGGGTGCCGCGGCGCTGGGCACCATCGCCGCGTCCATGATGGTGCGCGTAACCTTGCAGCGGGAGGCGTGGGCGGCGGACTTCCCGCCGGCCGCGACGCTGGCGGTCGTGCTGGTCGGTGCGGCGGCCGTGTTGCGCGTCTCCGCCGGCTGGGTGGCGCCGGCATGGCTGATGCCCGCCGCGGCGGTGGCCTGGACGGTGGCGCACCTGTTGATCCTGGGCGCCGTGGCGCGCATCCTGCGGCGTCCGCGAAGGAAAGCATAAGATGCAGACGAACACGCACACCGGCCGCCTCGTCCACGACGACCACCACCGCACCGCCGACATGCTGAACCGGCTGGAGGCGCACCTGACGGAGGCGGAGACGCGCGGCATCCCGTCCCTGGACGACCCGACGGTGCGCACCCTGGTCACCGACCTGTCGGCCATGCTGGACCGCGAGTTGGGCGCCCATTTCGACTTCGAGGAGCAGGCGGTGTTCCCGCTGGTGGCGCAGGGCGGCGCCTATGAGCTGACCCGCCTGCTGACCGACGAGCACGAGGCGATGCGCCCCATCGGGCGCCGGCTGCAGCGCTACTGCGCGCTGGCGCTGGCCGAGGGCTTCGACGAGGACAGCTACGCCGCCTTCGTGCACTTCGGCTGGGACCTGACGGACCGCCTGACCCGCCATTTGCAGACGGAGGAAGGCAACCTGCTGCCCGCGCTGGAGATCCTGCTGCTGAACAGCCCGGAGTTGGACGAGCCGCTGGCGGCCGGCTACCGCGCGCCGTAGCGCGTCGGCCGGGTCGCGTTTCCACCGGCGTCGCGCGCACTCCGGACGCCCCTCAATGCGGCACCAGGGGCCAGACGAAGGCGATCAGCGGCGTGCCGACCAGAATCACCAGGATCGACAGCGGCAGCCCCAGGCGCGAGTAGTCGGCGAACCGGTAGCCGCCGGGGCCCATGACCAGCGTGTTGCACTGGTGCCCGATGGGCGTCAGGAAATCGCACCCCGCCCCCACCGCCACCGCCATCAGGAAGGCGTCGGGGCGCAGCCCCAGGTGGCCGGCGAGGCTGGCGCCGATGGGCGCCATCACCAGCACGGTGGCGGCGTTGTTGAGGAACGGCGTCACCGCCATCGCCGCCACCAGGATGAGGCCCAGCGCCAGCAGCGGCGGCAGCCCCTGCGCCACGTCCGACAGCAGGCCGGCGATCAGGTCGGTGCCGCCGGTGGTGCGCAGCGCCTCGCTGACGGGGATCAGGCTGCCGAGCAGGATGAGGATCGGCCATTCCACCGAATCGTAGGCTTCCTTCAGGCTGAGCACGCGCGTCAGCATCATGGCGACGGCTGCGCCGAAGAAGGCGGGGGCCACCGGCACCGTGCCGGTCGCCACCAGCGCGATGGTCGCCGCCACGATGGCCAGCGCCAGGCGCTGCTTGCGCGGGCGGCCGAGCGTCACGTCGCGTTCGGCCAGCGGCAGGCAGCCGAGCGCCGCCAGCGTGGCGGTCACGTCGGCGGCGCGGACCTGCAGAACCAGCAGGTCGCCGAACCGGAAGCGGATGCGGCGCAGCCGCTGGCGGATCGGCCGGCCGCGCCGGCTGAGCGCCAGCAGGTTGGCGCCGTAGCGTTCGCGCAGGCAGACGTCCTCCACCGTGTTGCCGATCAGCATGGAGCTTTGCGCCACCACCGCCTCGACCACCGCCAGTTCGTCGGCGCTGGTGACGCCCCGCAGTTCCTTTTCGGCCACCAGCTGCAGCCCGGCGACGGGAACGACGCGGGCAAGCGCCTGGGTGTCGCACTCCAGCACCAGGATGTCGTCGGCGAACAGCGTCCAGTGGCCGGACGGCACGTAGCGGCGGTGCCCCTCGCGGATGATCGCCGCCACCGTCACGTCGCCCTCCCCCGCCTCCTCCAGGTCGTGGACGGTGCGGCCGACGAAGGGGGATTCGGCGGGCAGGCGCACCTCGGTGGTGAAGTCGTCCACCGAAAACGCCGGCTGGCCGGAGTTGGAGCCGCGCTTGCCCGGCAGCAGCCGCCAGCCGCCGAAGGCGAGGAACGCCACGCCCAGCACCGAGATGGCGAGACCGACCGGCGTGAAGTCGAACATGCCGAAGGGCTGGCCCAGGATCTCGCCGCGCATGCGCGAGACGATGATGTTGGGCGAGGTGCCGACCAGCGTCATCAGCCCGCCCATCAGCGAGCCGAAGGCCATCGGCATCAGCAGGTAGGACACCGGCGTGCCGGTGCGGCGCGCGACCTGGATGGCGATGGGCATGAAGACGGCCAGGGCACCCACGTTCTTCATCACCGCCGACAGCAGCGTGACGGCGCCGGTCAGCACCGCCACCTGCGTCCACGGCACGCGCATCAGCGGCGCCAGCGGGCGCATGGCCGTCTCGACGATGCCCGACCGCCCCACCCCGGCGCTGACCACCAGCGCCGAACCGACGATGACGACGATGTCGTCGGAGAAGCCGGTGAACGCCTCCTTCGTCGGGATGATGCCGGCGACCAGCCCGGCGACCAGGGCCAGCATGCCCACGAGGTCATAGCGCAGGCGGTCCCAGATGAGCAGCGCGATCACCGCGCCGACGAGGGAGAAGGCGACGATCTGGTCGGTGGTCATGTAGCCCTGAGGTTGCGGAAAGGTGCGGTGGCCGTAAGCCCCTCTCCCCGCGAGGGGGGAGGGGCTTTAAGGAACGTCGGCATCTCAGCGGCCGCTGCCCGACGGCTGGCGGGCGCCGTTGCCGGAGCGGCCGGTGTTGGTGTCCTTGCCGCCGTTCCTGGAGGCGGGCGACTTGGCGTCCTGGATCAGGGCGCCGCAGTGCGCGTCCTCCTCGGTGCCGGTGTCGATCAGCGGCAGGATGGCGGCCAGCGGCGTCAGCAGGACGCCCAGCGCCACCGCCGCGGCGCCGCGCGCCGCCGTCTCGCCGGCCTCGACGCCGATGTCCGGGTCGGCGAAGGTGCCGCGGACGTTGACCGGCACGTGCGTGGCGAAAACCTGCGCGTGCTTGGCCCGGCCCTGCAGGCGCAGGCTGAGCCGCTCCTCCTTCAGGTTGATGCCGCCTTCGCCGGTCATCAGCGTCTCCGGCGTGTCGAGCACCAGGGCGTTGACGTCGACGATGCCGTTCTTCGCCTCCAGGTCCGTCACGAGGCAGTTGAAGGGCAGCGGCCGGTCGCCGGACAGCACCACGCCCAGCGTCTCCAGCACGTTGGTCTTCAGCCCCTTGACCGCCAGCGCGCTGATGCGCCCGCCGTCCACCGCCAGCCCGACCTTGCCGTCGGCCACCGCCAGGATGTCGGCCACCGTCGGGCCGCGCCCGGCCAGCTGGATGCGGCCGGAGACGGTGCCGCCCATCTCCTGCGCGAAGGGCGTGTCGCGGAAGAACTGGGCGAGCTGCACGCCGCGCACCTCCAGGTTGGTGCGCAGCGCCGCCGACTTGCCCTGCCCGTCCAGAACCACGGTGCCGGCGATGCGGCCCTTGCCGATGCCGACGGTCAGCGGTTCCAGCGTCGCCCGGCCGTTCTCCAGCTTCAGGTGCGCGTCCAGGCCGTCGAGCGGCGCCATGGGCGCCTCCACCCGCTGGCCCTTGAAGCGCACGTCCATGTCGGCGAAGCGCAGGCGCTCCAGGTTCACCTCGGTGGCCGGCAGGATGCGGCCGGGGCCCTTGGTGGGATAGTCGCCGCTGCCGCGCGGCGAGGCGCCGACGAAGCCGGCGAGGTCCACCGCCGCCAGCCGGCGGGACGTGAGGTCGGCGGTGATGCGCGGCCGCTCGCCGCCGGTGTCCATCGCCAGGTTGCCGGCCAGGTCGCTCTCGCCGACCTTGCCGTTCATGCCGTCTAAGCGCCAGACGTTGCCCTCCTTGCCCAGCCGGCCGGAGAGCGCGTAGGGGCGCGTCTTCGGCGTGGGAATGCCGAAGATCGGGAAGATCTCCGCCATGTCGTCGCCCGCCACCTCGATGGACAGGTCGACGCCCTCCAGCTTCACCGGCTCGGCGATCTTGCCCTCGACCTTGCCGCGGGTCTTGCCGACCGACGCCTCGACCTTGACCGGATAGGGCTGCGCGGTGTCGCGCAGGAACAGGAGCGAGCCGCCGTCGACGGCCAGCTTGAACGGCTTGCCGGCGAAGCTGCCCTGCCCGTCCAGGCGCACGGCGGCGTCGCCGCTGCCGCCGGTGGCGGTGTTGATGGTGCTGTTTATGTCGATCTCGCTTTTCGGGTCCACGTAAGCGACGCGGCCGTCCTCGATCACCAGGCTCTCGATGACCGGAATCTCGCCGCGGTCGTCGGGCTTGACCGTCTCCTCCGCCGCCTCCTTGCGGGGGTCGTTGCCGAAGGTCCAGTTGTTGGCGCCCTCGGCGTTCTTCTCCATGGCCAGCTTGGGACCGGACACCTTCACCTCGGGCACCTCGATGTCGCCACGCAGCAGGGGCCACAGCCGGACCTGGGCGTCGAGCACGCGCACTTCGGCGAAGTTCGGCTCCTTCGCCCAGTCCGTGTTGGCGACGCGCAGCCCTTCGACGTGGATGCGGATGGGATCGCCCAGGTCGACGTCGAGCGTGCCGTCGATGGCGACCTCGCGCCCCAGCGCCTTGCTCGCCTGCCGCGCCGCGAAGCCGCGCGCGTCGTTCCAGTCGAACAGGGCGAGCGCCAGCCCGCCGCCCACCACCACCAGCCCGACGAGGCCCAGGAGCCCCAGGCCGATCCACTTCAGCACGGCCATGCGCCGTTCCCTCCCCAAGCGGCCGCCGCGCGGGCGACCCGTGGGACTCAACGCTTCTCGTCCGGATAGTGGGGCGGGACAGAAGCGGCATACCTCCAATGAACGCAAGGCCGGGGCACCGGCGGTTCGTTGCTTTTGGCGCGAAATCTTCATAAATTTTTCAGGGTGCCTGCGCTGCAATGCAGGGCCGACCACAGCCGCCGCCCGACCGCCGCCCGACCCATGCGCTCGCTGACCAACTTCACCCCCGCCACCTTCGAGGAACGCGGCGCCGCGGTCGCCTTCACCACGCCCGTGCTGGCGCAGACCCGCGTGCGCAAGGACGAGCGCGACCAGCTGGAAGTGCTGATCCCCAACCTGTCGGAGGGGCGCGGCGTCTACGTCGTCGCCTGGAAGGGCCTGCCGCTGGCCTTCCCGATGACGGTGCACGACCGCATGCTGCAGGACCTGATCGCGAAGAACGGCGGCTGCTCGCCCGACGACCTGCGCAAGGCGGCGATGGAGGTCGCGCGCCTGGGCCTAGCCGGACCGGAGGCGCAGGAGGCGGCGGAGGCCGCCCACAAGGACGACGAGGAGCAGCGGCTGCTCATCAACTTCCAGCTGATCGGCGAGGTGCTGAAGGCGGTGGGGCTGGAATCGACCGACATCCTGCGCGCCGGCCTGGCGTCCGAGCAGGGGCAGCGGCTGACCCGCACCTACATGATCAAGGCCGGCCAGCACCTGGGCATCGAGCCGACCGAGCTGTACCTGCGCGTGGCCGAACTGGCCAGCGCCATGGAGCCGATCGGCCTCGTCTCCTCACCCAAGCCGGCGCGGCTGCGCCGGCTGATGGGCGAGCTGGTGCGCTTTCGCGATTCCATCGCCGACTGGGCGACCGACAACGTCTCCGAAGCAGCGCCCATCGGCGGCTTCTGCGCCGAGGTGGCGGAGCACACGCTGAACCACGTGCGCACGGTGATCGGTCGCCTGGACGGGGCCGTGGCGTCGTTCGAGGTGCTGCTGCGCCAGTGGGACACGCAGCGCAAGGTGGTGCGGCAGGCGTGCACGCGCCTGTCCTGGCTGCTGGACGGGTGGGAGTTCATCACGGCGCTGTGGGCCGAATCCCAGGGCAAGAGCCGGCACGAGCTGGACATCGCCGTGCACGAGATCTTCCGCATCATCCCGCTGCTGCCGCGCAACGAGGACAAGGTCGACCTCTCGCTGGAGGCCGGCAAGGTCTTCACCCTGAACCGCCGGGCGGTGCGCGCCTACGTCGACTGGCGCACGGGGCAGCTCGACGCCGACCTCGTCATGCGGATCGAGGCCCTGAAAGGGAGGGCGGCATGAGCACGGCGCCGGCCGAAAGCCTCCTGGGGCTGGGCGACAAGCTGCTGGAGATCGACGAGGGGAAGTTCCGGCAGGTCGTCGGCCTGTTGGAGCACATGGGCGACCATCCCGACGTGCTGCGCACCTTCTCGATGATCCGCCCGCGGCTGGCCGAGCTGCGCCCCAAACGCCGGCCGACGCTGAAGCGGCTGTTCTGCGAGCCGTTCGAGGATCTGTTCGACCCGGTGCTGCCCGGCGAGAAGACCCCCGTCAACACCATCGAGCGCGCGGTGATCAACCACCTCTGGCCGCTGGTCGAGGGGCAGCTGGGGAGCGAGGCGCTGGCCGCCTTCGCCGCGCAGCAGCGCGAGGCGACCGACGCCGGCAACGCCGCCGCCGCAGCCGAACTGGCGGAGGCCTTCTGGGCCGCCGCGGCGGAAGCGGTGCGGACCGTGGCGCTGCTCCTGGAGACCGGCCGCCTGACCGAGGCCATGGACCTGCGCATCAGCCCGGAGCGCATGCGCGCCGTGCAGGACATCGCCACCGCGCTGGCGATCGCCCCGGCGCTGGCCGACCTGAAGCGCGCGCTGGCGCCGAAGCCGCTGGCCAAGCTGCACCAGGACCACCTGGACGAGGTGCAGGCGATCGGCCGCCGGCTGGCCAAGGCGGACGGGCATGCGCTGAAGGTCTTCGTGCTGGTGGCGGCGGCGCGGCTGGCCGATCCGTCGCTGCTGCTGGGCGCCTTGTGGCACATGGACTTCGGCCAGAAGCCGGCCGACCGCGCCGCGCTGTTCGCCGAGCTGTCGGGCAGCGTCGTCTCGCACATCGAGGAGCGGGCGCGGGCGATGGGCGAGGGCAAGCCGGGCGCCGCCGACCGGCTGGCGGTCGCCGACCTCGCCGCCGGGCTGGTGGCCAGCCTGGACGCCACGCGCAAGGCCATGGAGGTCAGCCGCCGCAGCGAGTTCGACCAGCGCCTGAAGCAGGTGCGCGGCGCCGTGCACGAGATGGTGCGCACGCAGCTGCTGGCCGGCGCCGAGACGGACATCCTGGGCACCGTGGAGACCGCCGTCGGCAAGGACGGGGTGAAACAGGCGGAGAACCACGCCCGCGCCCTGCGCAAGTGCGCGACCATCGCCGACAGCCTGGGCCTGCGCACCGAACTGCGGCAGGTGACGGACAAGACGGTGTCGGCGCTGACCGGTGCGGCGCAGCAGGTGCTGGGCGGTAGCCAGCAGGCGGCGGCGGCCGACCCGCGCGCGGGCTACGCCGCCATCCGCATGATCGAACTGATCTCCGGCCCGGTGGAGGCCAACCGCATCCTCGGCGAGATCCTGGACCGGGCGCGGCCGTTGTAGGGGCATGCCCTACGTCGGCTGGAAGCTGCCGGATGCGGACCGGAACCGCCTGCTGGCACGGTTCGCGCCGTCCTACCCCACCGTGCGCGCGCACCACGTGACGCTGGCCTTCGGCGTCGGGCGCGGGCATCCGCTGCCGAAGGAAACGGCCGGGCGCGTCGTCGGCATCGCCGACGATGGGGCGGGCGTGCAGGCGCTGGTGGTGGAGATCGCCGGCACCACGCGGCGGCCGGACGGCTCCATCTACCACATCACGTGGTCGCTGGGCGCCGGCCGGGCGGCGAAGGAGTCCAACGCCGTGATCGCGGCGCGCGGCTGGACGCCGGTGGAACCCATGGACATCCGGCTGGAGCCGCGCTTCTTCCCGTCCTGACGACAAGGAACCCGCCGTCCGCGGCCGGTGTTGCTCCAGGCGCATCAAGCGATGGAGGCATGCATGCGAACGGTTCTGGTTGCGGCGCTGCTGGCCGCCGCCCTGCCCGGTCTGGCCGCAGCACAGGGCGGCGGGTCGGTGACCGACAAGATCCGCGAGGCGCCGGAGATCACCACCAAGCGCGACCCCGGCGCCGCCCGCCAGGGCTACGCCGACGCCGCCATGGCGCGCCAGCTGGAGCACCTGATCGGCCAGCGCGTGACCAACCCGCAGGGACAGGAGCTGGGCGAGGTCGAGGACCTGCTGGTCCGGCCCGACGGCAAGGTGGCCGGCGTGGTCGTGGAATGGGGCGTGCTGGCGGGCCTGAGCGGCAACCAGGTGGCGGTGCCGTGGTCGCGGGTGCAGGTGTCGCCGGATGGCCGCCAGCTGACCGTGGACGCCACCAAGGACCAGCTGGAGAAGCTGCCGAAGTACGACCCCGACGTCCCGGCCAATGCCGGCGTCGACCCGGACGTCAAGCCGCTGCGGCGCTGACGGCGCCTATTCGCCGGGGCCGAGCCGCGGGCCGGCCTCGGCCGCGGCGCCGCGCTGCAGGGTCTGTTCGCGGTAGAAGACGAACAGGCCGCTGCCGATGATCAGGCTGGCGCCGGCCGCGATCTGCACGGACGGCACCGTGCCCCAGACCACGAGGTCGAGCACCACCGCCCAGACGATCGACACGTACTGGAACGGCACCACCACGGCCGCCGGGCTGAGCTGGAGCGAGCGGTTCATCGCCGCGTGGCCGGACAGCGCGGTCACGCCCAGCAGGCCCAGCAGCAGGAAGTCCACGATCCCCGGCATGTTCGCGGCCGTCGCCGCCGCCGGCAGCGCCGCCGCACCCAGGAGGCCGGTGCCGAAGGTCTGGAAGGAGACCAGGGACAGGTTGCTGGCCTCGCGCAGCAGGCGGGTGCAGATCATGCCCAGCGAGAACACCGTGGCGCCCAGCAGCGCCGCCAGCGAGGGCACGAGGTCGAAGGCACCCGTCGGGTTCAGCACCAGCACCACCCCGGCGAACCCCACCGCCACCGCCGCCCAGCGGCGCCAGCCCACCCGTTCGCCCAGCAGCGGCACGGAGAGTGCCGTGACGATCAGCGGGGCGGCCATGTAGATGGTCATCACGTCGGCCAGCGGCAGGGCGCGCACCGACCAGTAGAACAGCGCCACCTCCCCCGTCACGCACGCCACGCGCAGCAGGTGCAGCGGCAGCCGCTTCACCGTGAAGACATTGCGCAGGCCGGAGCGCGCGATCAGCGGCAGCAGCAGCGCCGCGCCGAACAGGCTGCGCACCGCCAGCAGCATGGCGACCGGATATTCCGCCACCAGCCACTTGCCGAGCGCGTCGTTGAAGGTGAACAGCGACATGCCCAGCAGCATCATGAGGATGCCGTTGCGGGCGCCGGATGCGTGGGCAGAGGCGGTGGGGATGGAGGTCATCGGCCTGTGTGATGTCATGGAAGCGCGAGCCCCCTCCCGGCTTCGCTGACGCTCAGCCACCCTCCCCCGCTTCGCGGTGGAGGGTTTTGTCGGCGCTCGGCGGCAGTCCCCTCCACCGCAACGCGGGGGAGGGTTAGGGAGGGGGCAAAACCTCGCGCTAGATGACACTTCCCAGGAGGCTAAATCACCCCCTTGCTCCGCAACGCTTCGATGTCCGCGGCGCATAGGCCGAGCTGGCCGCCCAGCACCTCGTCGGTGTGGGCGCCCAGGGGCGGCGGGGCCAGGGTGTGCTCGATGGGGGTGGCGGAGTAGCGGATCGGGCTGGCGACCGTCGGCACGGTGCCGGCCTTGGCGTGCTGCAGCTCCTGCCGCAGGCCGCGGGCCTGGACGTGCGGGTCGGCGAAGACCGCCGCCAGATCGTTGATCGGGCCGCAGGGCACGCCCAGCGGCTCCAGCGCGGCCAGCCAGTCGGCGGTGTCACGGGTGCGGATCACCTCCTCCAGGATGGCGACCAGCTCCTTGCGGTGGGCGACGCGCTGCGGGTTGGTGGCGAAACGCGCATCCGTCGCCAGCTCCGGCCGGCCGGCGGCAGTGCAGAAGCGGCCGAACTGGCCGTCGTTGCCGACCGCCAGGATCAGGTGCCCGTCGCGCGTGGGGAAGGCCTGATAGGGCACGATGTTCGGGTGCGCGTTGCCCAGGCGCTTCGGCGCGTTGCCCGACACCAGATAGTTCATGCCCTGGTTGGCGAGCACCGCCACCTGCACGTCGAGGAGCGCCAGGTTCACCCATTGCCCCACGCCGGTGCGGTCGCGGTGCGCCAGCGCGCCCATGATGCCGATGGCGGCGTAAAGGCCGGTGAAGACGTCCGTCACCGCCACGCCGACCTTCACCGGGCCGCCGCCCGGCTCCCCGTCGGGCTGGCCGGTGATGCTCATCAGCCCGCCCATGCCCTGGATCATGAAGTCGTAGCCGGCGCGCGCCGCATACGGCCCGTCCTGCCCGAACCCGGTGACCGAGCAGTAGACGAGGCGCGGGTTGAGGGCGTGCAGGCTGTCGAAGTCCAGCCCGTACTTCTTCAACCCGCCGACCTTGAAGTTCTCGATCACCACGTCGGCCTGGGAGGCGAGGCGGCGCACCAGTTCCTGCCCCTCCGGCCGTTCGAAATCGATGGTGACGGAGCGCTTGCCGCGGTTGGTGGAGAGGAAGTAGGCGCTCTCCTCCCCCGCCCACGGCGGTCCCCAGGAGCGGGTGTCGTCACCCGCGCCCGGCCGCTCCACCTTGACGACGTCGGCGCCGAGGTCGGCCAGCGTCTGCGCCGCCCACGGGCCGGCCAGCACGCGCGACAGCTCAAGAACCCGGACGTGCCCCAGCGGTCCAGCCATGGTCGTCAGCCCGTGAACGCCTGGATGCCGGTGATCGCCCGGCCCAGGATCAGGGCGTGCACGTCGTGCGTGCCCTCGTAGGTGTTCACCGCCTCCAGGTTCATGGCGTGGCGGATGACGTGGAACTCGTCGGAGATGCCGTTGCCACCGTGCATGTCACGGGCGACGCGGGCGATGTCCAGCGCCTTGCCGCAATTGTTGCGCTTGATGAGCGAGATCATGTCCGGCGGCGCCGCACCCTCGTCCATCAGGCGCCCCACCCGCAGGGCGGCCTGCAGGCCGAGCGCGATCTCCGTCTCCATGTTGGCGAGCTTCAGCTGAATGATCTGGTTGGCGGCGAGCGGCCGGCCGAACTGCTTGCGGTCCAGCGTGTACTGGCGCGCGGCGGCGAAGCAGAACTCGGCCGCACCCATGGCGCCCCAGGCGATGCCGTAGCGCGCGCGGTTCAGGCAGCCGAACGGACCGCTGAGGCCCTTCACGTTGGGCAGCAGCGCGTCGTCCGGCACGTGCACCTCGTCCATCACGATCTCGCCGGTGATGGAGGCGCGCAGGCTGAACTTGCCCTCGATCTTCGGGGCCGACAGGCCCTTCATGCCCTTTTCCAGGACGAAGCCGCGGATGACGCCCTCGTCGTCCTTGGCCCACACGACGAAGACGTCGGCGATGGGCGAATTGGTGATCCACATCTTGGCGCCGTTCAGCACCCAGCCGTCCGACACCTTGCGCGCACGCGTCTTCATGCCGCCGGGGTCGGAGCCGTGGTCCGGTTCGGTCAGGCCGAAGCAGCCGATGCACTCGCCCTTGGCGAGCTTCGGCAGGTACTTCATGCGCTGCTCTTCGGTGCCGTAGGCATAGATGGGGTGCATGACCAGCGAGGACTGCACGCTCATCATCGAGCGGTAGCCGCTGTCGACCCGCTCCACCTCACGCGCCACGAGGCCGTAGGTGACGTAGTTGACGCCCGAGCAGCCGTACTTCTCCGGCAGAGTGGCGCCCAGCAGGCCCAGTTCGCCCATCTCGCGGAAAATGGCGGGGTCGGTCTTCTCGTGCCGGTTGGCTTCCAGCACGCGGCTCATCAGCTTGTCCTGGCAGTAGGCGCGCGCGGTGTCGCGCACCATGCGCTCGTCCTCGGTCAGCTGCCCGTCGAGCAGGAGCGGGTCTTCCCAGTTGAACACCGGACGCGTATCGGCCGTCTTCGCCACCGTTTCCTCCGTCTGCAAATCGCCTTGCCCCTGCGGGCGTTGGGCAGAAGGTGGCAAAGCGGCTGTGATAGGTCCAATACATTTCTTTGACGGTATTGATATGCGCGGCCTATAAGTAGGAATGGACCTGCGCCACCTCCGCCACTTCGTCGCCGTCGCCGAGGAACTGCACTTCAGCCGCGCCGCGGCGCGGCTGGGCATCGGGCAGCCGCCGCTCAGCCAGTCGATCCAGGCGCTGGAGGCGGAACTGGGCGCCAAGCTGTTCGAACGCACGCGGCGGCACGTGGAGCTGACCGAACCGGGCCACCTGCTGCTGGCCGAGGCGCGGGAGATCCTGGCGCGGACGGAGCGCGCGGTGGTGCTGACGCGCCGCGCCGCGCGCGGCGAGGTGGGGGAGTTGAGGATCGGCTTCACGGCGGCCTCGCCGTTCCTGCCGGTGGTGCCGCGCATCATCGACGCCTACCGCCGTTCCAGCCCGGACGTGCACCTGACGCTGACGGAACTGCCCAGCTTGCGCCAGCTGGCGGCGCTGGCCGACGGGCGGATCGACGTGGGATTCGTGCGCGAGCCGCGCACGCCCACCGGCGACGCCTTCACCTTCCACACGGTGCTGCGGGAGCCGCTGATCGCCGTGCTGCGCGCCGACCACCGGCTGGCGGCGCTGGACCCGGTGCCGCTGGCGGAATTGCGGGACGAGCCGTTCGTCTTTTACCCGGCCGACTACGGAACCAGCACGCTGGAGCAGGTGTCGGCGCTGTGCGCCGCCGCCGGCTTCCAGCCCAGGGTGGCGCAGGAGGCGCGCGAGGCCTTCACCATCATCGGCCTGATCGCGGCGGGGCTGGGCGTGTCCATCCTGCCCGCACAGTTGCGGCAGGTGGCGGTGGAGGGGGTGGTGTACCGCAGCCTGGACACGGCCGATGCGTACACCACCATGCTGCTGGCCCATCGGCGCGGCGAGCGCTCCGCGCTGGTGCGGGGGTTCACCGAACTGGTGGGGCGGTTCGTGTGAGGAGACATACGGACGTTGGGTTTTCGGCTTTGGCCTCAACCCAACCTACGGGAGAATCGTAGGTTGGGTTGAGCACCAGCGAAAACCCAACGCCGGAACCTTACGCAGCCACCAGTTCCTCCAGCGCCTTCTCGATGATGCCCAGGCCTTCGTCGACCAGGGCGTCGGACGCGGTGAGCGGCACCAGGATGCGGATGACGTTGCCGTAGGTGCCACAGGACAGCAGCACCAGCCCCTTTTCCGCCGCCTTGTTGACCAGCGCCTTGGTCAGCTCGGGCGCCGGCTCCTTGGTGGCGCGGTCCTTGACCAGCTCGACCGCCACCATGGCGCCCAGGCCGCGCACCTCGCCGATGCAGGTGAAGGTGTTGCGCTTGGCCATCGCCTCGAACCGGTCGGTCAGGTGCTTGCCCATCTCGGCCGAGCGCTCGACCAGCTTCTCCTCCTCGATGACGTCGAGGACGGCGAGTGCGGCCGTGGTCGCCAGCGGGTTGCCGGCGTAGGTGCCGCCAAGGCCGCCGGCCACGGGAGCGTCCATGATCTCCGCCTTGCCGGTCAGCGCCGACAGGGGGAAGCCGCCGGCCAGGCTCTTGGCCATGGTCATCAGGTCGGGCACGACGCCGGAATGCTCGATGGCGAACATCTTGCCGGTGCGGGCGAATCCGGTCTGGATCTCGTCCACCACCAGGAGGATGCCGTGCTGGTCGCACAGTGCCCGCAGCTTCTGCAGCAGCTCCGGCGGGGCGATGTTGAAGCCGCCCTCGCCCTGCACCGGCTCGATGAAGATGGCCGCCACGCGGGTGGGCTCGACGTCGCACTTGAACAGCGTGTCGAGCGCCTTGAGGCTGTCCTCCACGCTGATGCCGCGGTACGCGTTGGGGAACGGCACGTGGTAGACGTCGCCCGGGAACGGGCCGAAGCCGGTCTTGTACGGCGCCACCTTGCCGGTCAGCGCCATGGCCATCATGGTGCGGCCGTGGAACGCGCCGGAGAAGGCGATGACGGCTGGGCGCCCGGTGTGGGCGCGGGCGACCTTGACGGCGTTCTCGACGGCTTCGGCGCCGGTGGTGAAGAAGGCCGTCTTCTTCGGATGGCTGCCGGGGGTGGCGGCGTTCAGCCGCTCCGCCAGCGCCACGAAGGATTCGTACGGCGTGACCATCACGCAGGTGTGCGTGAAGCTGTCGAGCTGTTTCTTCACCGCCTCGACCACCTTCGGGTGGCGGTGGCCGGTGTTGAGCACGGCGATGCCGCCGGCGAAGTCGATGAAGCGACGGCCCTCGACGTCCCACATCTCGGCGTTCTCGGCGCGCTCGATGTAGACCGGCAGCATCGCCGAGATGCCGCGCGGCACGGCCGCGTCGCGCCGGGCGTGAAGCGACTGGTTCGACATGTCCCTGACCCTCCGTTCCTATGTCCCGCGCGCCTTACAGGCCCATGCACAGGTACTTGATCTCCAGGAAATCCTCGATTCCGTACTTGGAACCCTCGCGGCCGATGCCGCTCTCCTTGATGCCGCCGAAGGGGGCGACTTCGTTGGAGATGATGCCCTCGTTGATGCCGACGATGCCGTACTCCAGCTTCTCCGCAACACGCCAGACGCGGCCGATGTCGCGGCTGAAGAAGTAGGCGGCGAGGCCGAATTCGGTGTCGTTGGCCATGCGGACCGCGTCCTCCTCCGTCTCGAAGCGGAAGAGGGGTGCGACGGGTCCGAAGATCTCCTCGCGCGCGACGCGCATCTCGGTGGTGACGCCGGTGACGATGGTGGGCTCGAAGAACAGCTCACCCTTGGCGTGGCGCTTGCCGCCGGTGACGACCTTGGCGCCCTTCTCCAGCGCGTCGCCCAGCAGCTCCTCCACCTTGGCGACGGCCGCGGCGTTGATCATCGGGCCCTGCGTCACGCCGGCTTCCAGCCCGTTGCCGACGTTGATCGCCTGCACCGCCTTGGCCAGCTTCTCGGCGAACGCGTCGTAGACGCTGGCCTGCACCAGCAGGCGGTTGGCGCACACGCAGGTCTGGCCGGAGTTGCGGTACTTCGACGCCAGCGCGCCCTGGACGGCGGCGTCCAGGTCGGCGTCGTCGAAGACGATGAAGGGCGCGTTGCCGCCCAGCTCCAGCGACACCTTCTTCACCGTGTCGGCGCAGGCGCGCATCAGGATCTTGCCCACCTCGGTCGAACCGGTGAAGGACAGCTTGCGCACGATGGGGTTCGACGTCAGCTCGTTGCCGATGGCGATCGGGTCGGAACCGGTGATGATATTGAACACCCCGGCCGGGATTCCCGCCCGCTCCGCCAGCACGGCGAGGGCGAGCGCGGACAGCGGCGTGTCCTCCGCCGGCTTGATCACCACCGGGCAGCCGGCCGCCAGCGCCGGCGCCACCTTGCGGGTGATCATGGCGTTGGGGAAGTTCCACGGCGTGATGGCGGCGACGACGCCGATCGGCTCCTTCAGGACGACGAGGCGGGTGCCGTGCTTGTGCGTCGGGATGACGTCGCCGTAGACGCGCTTGCCTTCTTCCGCGAACCACTCGATGAAGCTGGCGCCGTAGGCGACCTCGCCGCGCGCTTCGGTCAGCGGCTTGCCCTGCTCGGCGGTCATGAGGACGGCCAGATCCTCCTGATTCGCCATGATCAGCTCGTACCAGCGGCGCAGGATCGCGGCGCGCTCCTTGGCGGTCCTGGAGCGCCACGCCGGCCACGCCTCGTTGGCGGCGATGATGGCGGCGCGCGTCTCTTCCGCGCCCAGGTCGGCGACGCGGCCCAGCTCGGCGCCGGTGGCCGGATTGGTGACGGGGAAGCTGCGGCCGGAGTGCGCGCCGATCCACGCGCCGTTCACGTACGCCTTGCTCTGCAGGAGGCTCTGATCCTTCAACGCCAGCATGGGACCGCCCTGTGTCTTGGTTGTTTGCCGGGAACGCCGCGAGCGTACCGCTGTTTAATAAGTTAAACAACCCCCGTCGCGGTGTCGAGATTATGGTGACGGATTCCGGCCCATGCGGTATTGCTTATGGGCAAGGATACACGCCTCACGCGCACGGATCAGGAAACCGGCCCATGGATTTCGACGTTGGCGCGCGCCTGAAGCAGGTGCGCGAACTGCACGGCCTCTCGCAGCGCGCGCTGGCGCAGCGGGCCGGCGTGACCAACGGCACCATCTCGCTGATCGAGCAGAACCGGTGCAGCCCGTCCGTCTCCTCGCTGCGCAAGGTGCTGCAGGGCATCCCGATGACGCTGGCCGAGTTCTTCGCCACCGACGACCTGCCGCCGCGCGAGCAGATCTTCTACAAGGCCGGCGACCTGATCGAGCTGTCGTCGATGCTGGTGAAGGGCAAGGTGGGACAGGTGTCGTTCCGGCAGGTCGGCGACCTGCGCGGCCGCAACCTGCAGGTCCTGCACGAGCGCTACGCGCCGGGTGCGGACACCGGCCGCACCATGCTCCAGCACGAATCGGAGGAGGGCGGCATCGTCATCAAGGGCCGGATCGAGCTGACGGTCGGCGACCGCAAGGAGATCCTGGGTCCCGGCGACGCCTACCTGTTCGACAGCCGCACGCCGCACCGCTTCCGCAACATCGACGACGAGGAGTGCGAGCTGATCAGCGCCTGCACGCCGCCGTACCTGTGAGCCCTACCCCACCAGCTCCTACCCAACCGCGTCGAAGCGGCTGAGCACCACGGTGATGTTGTCGTGCCCGCCGCGCTCGTTGGCCAGCGTGACGAGGTGGCGGCAGGCGGCGTCCAGGTCGCCGCGCCCGGTGTCGCGCAGGATGGCGGCGATGGCCGGGTCCGGCAGCATGCCGGTCAGCCCGTCCGAACACAGCAGGTAGATGTCGTCCGCCCGCACGCCGTGCACGGACACGTCCGGTTCCACCTCCTGCGTGGTGCCAAGCGCGCGGACGATGATGTTGCGCTGCGGCGCCGGGCCCCGGCTGCCCTGGTCGAGCCAGACCTGGTAGAGGCTGTGGTCGCGGGTGAGCTGCGCCAGCTCGCCGCCGCGCAACCGGTACAGCCGGCTGTCGCCGGCGTGGAAGGCGACCAGCCGGTCGCTGCCGTCCAGACGCCACGTGCCGACCACCGTGGTGCCCATGCCGCGGCCGTCGGGATAGCCGCGCTCGGCGTTGAGCACCGCAAGGCGGCGGTTCGCCACCTGAACGGCCGAGCGCACCGTCGCCACGGCGTTCTGCACCGCCGCCTCGATGCCGCCGTCGCCGGACAGGGTGAGCTCGGCGTCCATCCCGGCCGCCGCGCCGCCGGCACCGCGGCCACCGGCACCCTGGCCACCGGCCGGCACGAACTCCGCCAGAAAGTCGACGATGGTGTCGGTCGCCGTGCGGCTGGCGATGTCGCCGCCGGCATGCCCGCCCATCCCGTCGCACACCAGCGCCAACCCGAGATCCGGCTCGATCCCGAAGCTGTCCTCGTTGCGCGCGCGCATGCGGCCGACGTCGGTGAGGCCGGCCGTGATCATGGCGAGGGTGTCGGTCTGAGGCATGAGGAGCGAACCTCGGCGCAAGCGCGTGGACGCGCATAATGGCCCATGGCCGGGCAAAGATACAGCGTCTCTTAACCTTGGCGCGATCAACCCTGGCGTGCGCACCACCGCCGCCACAGCGCACGCAGGACGCGTTCCACCTGCCGGGCCTTGCGGCGCGGGTCGAGGACGGTTGCCGCCAGCAGGCGGGGGCGCAGGTCCGCATGCAGACGGGCGAGACGGTCGGGATCAGCGGCCAGCGCGGAGGCGATTCGCACGTAATCGCCGGCATCGGCGGCCACGAGGTCGCCGCACCCCGCGACCCGCAGCAGCGAGGCGGACCAGCGGCTCATCATGTTCGTGCCCGGCAGGGTCACCACCGGCACGCCCATGTACAGCGCCTCGAACGTCGTGGTGGCGCCGCAGAAGGGAAACGGGTCCAGGCCGATGTCGACGCCGTGGTAGAGGGCCAGATGCCGCGCGCTCTCCTGGCTGGCCGCGGGCAGGACGATGCGGGCGGGGTCGACGCCGTGCCGCTCCATGACGGCCAGCACGCGGCGGCGCAGCGCGGGCGCGCCGTACACCGCCTTGTACTTGAGGACGAGGCGCGACTCCGGAACCGCGTTCAGCACGCGGGCCCAGAGCGCCAGCACCGCGTCGTTCACCTTGGCCGGGTTGTTGAAGCTGCCGAAGGTCACCCGGCCGGACGCCAGCATCGGCGGCGGCGCCGGGTCCGGCGCGCCGTCGATGGGCCGGTAGGCGAACAGCACCGGCAGCCGCACCGGCCGTTCGGTGAAGCGCTCGGCGCCGCCGCGCGGGGTCATCACCGCGTCGGTCAGGATGGCATCCATGGCCGGCAGACCGCTGGTGGCGCCGTCGTACAGGCTGACCTGCACCGGTGCGGCGCGGTGGGCGGCGATCAGCGGGCGGTTGGCGTCGAACCGGCCCGCCACGCAGACCAGCACGTCGACGCCGTCGGCGCGGATCAGGTCGGCGAGTCGCGCGTCGTCCAGCCCGGCGACCTCGCGCCAGCCGTCGGCGAGGCCGCGCAGGTGCATGGTGGTGGCGTCGGAACGGGCGTCGTCGGCGTAGCACACCACCTCGAACCGGGCGCGGTCGTGGGCGGCGAGGATGGGTTCCAGGTTGCGGGCCACGGGATGGGCGCGCAGGTCCGACGACAGATAGCCGATGCGCAGCCGCCGCCCGGGATCGCGCGGGTTGGCGTGCGGCCTTGCGGCGGGCGCGGGCACGTCCGCCAGCCGCCGGTGTTCGGCGAAGCGGGCGGCCTCGTCCAGCGACGGGTCGTAGAGCAGCGCCGCAAGCAGGCCGCGGTGGGCGGTCATGTTTCCCGGCCCCAGGCGATGGGCGCGGCGGTTGAGCGCCGTTCCGGCTTCCGGACGGCCGAGCACGCGCCGGAGGCTCGCCAGCATACACCACGATTCGACGTGCGCGGGATCGAGCGCCAGGACGCGGTGGAACGCCGCCTCCGCCTCGTCCGCCCGGCCGAGGTCGTAGAGGGCGGCGGCGTGGGCCAGCCGGGCGGCGTCGAGCGCCGGGTCGAGAAGCGCGGCGCGCCGCTGCAGCGGCACGTTCGGCGCCGGTCCGCCGACGGCCGCGCAGGACTGGCCGAGCGCATGCCAGGCCTCCGCCCGGTCCGGGGCGAATCCGAGCATCCGGCGGTAGGCCTCCGCGGCGTCGGCGTCCCGGCCGGCGGCGTGCAGCAGCACGGCCAGGTTGGCGAGCGGCCGAGGATCGTCCGGCCGCAGGCGCACGGCGCGCCGGGTGGCGGCGATGGCGGCGTCCGCGTCGCCCTGCCGCCGGGCGGCAACCCCCAGCGCGTATTGCGCCTCCCCATCCGCCGGGTCGAGAACCAGCGCCCGCCCGTACGCCGCCCGCGCGCCGGCCGGGTCGCCGGCGGACAGGCGCGTGGTGCCGGCGTGCAGCCACGCCGGGCCGGGACCGGGGTTGAGCGGGCCGGCCGCCGTCCGCCCAACACACCAGCGCCGCCACATGGCGGCCAGGGCGCGCTGCAAGGCGCGGCTGTTGGAGCCGGCGTCGGTGAGCGGTGAATGCCGCACCCGATCCCTCAGGCCGGCGCGGATTTCGGCCAGCCATCCCAGATCGCCGGCGCAGCGCCGGGCCAGCGCGACGTACTCTTCCTCCGTTCCGGCGACGAAGTCGTCCAGCCCGGCAGCCCGCAGCATCGAGGTGCTCCACCGGCTGACCATCCGCTCCTGCGCCAGGGTGATGACCGGCACGCCCATCCACAGTGCCTCGAACGTCGTCGTCGAGCCGCTGAACGGGAACGGGTCGAGCGCCAGGTCGATGCCGCGGTAGAGCGCCAGATGCTCGGCCCGCGTCTGCATCGTGGTCAGCAGCGTCACCCGCCCCTCCAGGCCGCGCCGGGCGAAGGGCGCCAGCACCCGCGCGCGCAGGGCCGGGTCGGCGAAGGCCGCGTTGTACTTGAGGACGAGGCGGGATCCCGGCACCGCCTCCAGCACCCGCGTCCAGAGGTCCAGCACGGCGCCGTTGACCTTGGTGGGGTTGTTGAAGCTGCCGAAGGTCAGGTGCCCGGCCGCCGGCGCGGGAAGCGGCCCGGGATCGGGCGCATCGTCCATCGGCTGGTGGATGTAGAAGTTCGGCAGGCGGAACACCCGCTCGGTGAACCGCTCGCGCGCCCGTGCCGGCACCAGCGTGCGATCGGCGACGAGATAGTCCATCACCGCCAGCCCGCTGGTGGCGACGTCGTGGTGGCTGACCTGAACCGGGGCGGGCCTATGGGCGCACACCAGCGGCCGGTTGCGGTCGAATCGCCCGGCAAGGCTGACGAGGATGTCGATCCCGTCGGCGCGGATCATCTCGGCGACCTCCGCGTCGTCGAGCCCGGTGATGACGCGCCAGCCGTCGACCATGCCGCGCAGACGCTCGCTGACGGCGTCGGGCAGTTCCAGATCGGCGTAGCAGGTGATGGAAAAGCGGCGGCGGTCGTGGTGCGCCAGGACCGGTTCCATGTTGCGCGCCACGGGATGGGAGCGCAGGTCGGACGACAGGATGCCGACGCGGATCCGGCGCCCCGGATCGGGCAGGTTGAGGTGCGGGCGGACGGCGGCGTAGTGGCGGCGGGCGCAGCGATCCTCCAGCCAGCGGAGCGCGGCGAAGCGGGCGTCCGCATCAAGCACCGGGTCGTAGACGATTCCGGCGGCGAAGGCACGGAAGGTCACCGGGTCGTCGGGCGCCAGGAGAACGGCGCGCCGGCCCGCCGCGTTGGCGGCGGCGTGCTCGTCCAGGTCGCGCAGCACGCTGCCGAGGAAGCACAGCGCCTCCACCTGCGCCGGGTTGACGGCCAGCAGCCGCTCCAGCGCCGCGCGCGCCGCGCCGAAGCGCGAGAGGTCATGCAGCGCCGCGGCGTGGCCGAGCCGGGCCGGTTCGAGCAGCGGCTTGAGCAGCGTCGCGCGCCGCTGCACCGGCAGGGCCGGCACCGGGCCGCCGAAGGTGCCGATCGACAGGCCCATGGCATGCGTCACCTCCGGCCAGTCCGGAACGAGCACCACGGCGCGGTGGAAGGCGTTCACCGCCTCCCGGTGACGGCGCAGGGTCTGCAGCAGCACGCCCAGGGTGGCCGGCAGCGCCTCGTCGTGCGGGCGCAGCGGGATGGCGCGGCGCAGCGCCGCCACCGCGCCGTCGAGGTCGCCCAGGCGCTGGCGCGCGGTGGCGAGGCCCATCCACACCGCCGCGTGGCCATCGTCGAGGCGCGACGCCGCCTCGAACGCCGCCGCGGCCCCGGCCGCGTCGCCGGCCGCGAGGCGCAGCTCGCCAAGGTTCAGGTGCGCCGGGGCCTGCGCCGGATCGCCGGCCACGGACTGGGCGAACGCCTCGGCCGCCTCCGCCGCCCGGCCAAGGCGGCGCAGCAGGACGCCCAGGTTGAAGAAGGCGTGCGGCGGGCCGGCCCGCAGTGCCAGCGCGTGGCGATAGGCGAAGACGGCCTCCGCCGGACGGTCCAGCCTCTCCAGCACCATGGCGCGGTGCAGGTGCTGGTCCGGAACGTCGGGCGCCAGGACGGCGGCGGCGGCCATGCAGCGCGCGGCTACGTCGAAGCGGCCGACCTGGGCCGCCAGCATGCCCAGCAGGTAACGCGCGCCGGCCTGCTCCGGGTCGGCGTCGATGATGCGGGTGTAGAGGACCTCCGCTTCCTGCAGCCGGCCGGACTGATGGTGCTCCACGGCGGCGGCGAGCGCTTCGGCGATGGTGGCCATGGGGGACGGGTCCGGGTTGGGGGCGGGCGGTTGCTTACGGCGGCCAGCGGTTTCTTACAACGGTGTCGTTCGCGACGGGCGCGAACGCTGGTCATCCTGCCACCACGCCAGGGCCGTGGCGAGACGGTCCACGACCGGCCGCCAATCCCCCGGTTGCCGCTGGCGAAAGAGCCGGAGCGAGGGGTACCAGGGGCTGTCGTCGCGCCCGTCGAACCAGTACCAGATCCGGCCCTGCCCGGCCGGCAGCAGCACCCAGGTCGGCACCCCCAGCCCACCCGCCATGTGCACGGTGGTGTTGCTGGTCGAGATCACGAGATCCAGCGCGGCGACCTGCGCCGCGAAGCCGTCCAGGTCGCGCATCGCGTCGATCTCGGCATCGGCGAGGACGGTGACGCCAAGCGCGCGGCGCACGGCCTCCAGATCCTCCCGGCAATCGCCGTACTGAAGATTGACGAAGGTGATGCCCGGCTGCGTCAGGAGCGGTGCCCAGGACAGCAGGTCCAGCGACTTGTTGCGCCCGAAGTCCGTGTTCTTGCTGCGCCAGGACACGCCGACCAGGAGATTGCCGGGGGCCTCCGCCCCGTAGCGATCCCGAATCCGCCGCCGCCGCGTGCCGTCGGCCACGAGGTAGGACGCGCGGGACGGAAAGCGCGAGACGTCCGGCCGCAGCCACCGCCCGATGCTGCCGAGCGGGCAGTGAACGCCGGCGGGGCGGGACAGGTCCGGCGGGTTCAGTGCCGGCGTGCGCGGAACGACCTCCACCGCGGGGAAGGAACGCTGCAGGATCGGCACCAGGCGGGGATCGCATTCCAGCGCGCAATCGACGCCGGCCTCGATCAGGTCGGGGATCATCCCAGAGTAGATCAGTTCGTCTCCGACGCCCTGCTCGCCCCACAGCAGCAAGCGGCGGCCGGCGAGGTCGCCACCGTCCCAGCGCGGCTGCGGAAAGCTCCGCCGCGGCTGGTCAAACCCGGACGAGGACCACCGCCATTCGTAATTGGCGAAGCCTTCGGCCAGGATCCCGCATTCCATCTGCAGGAGGCCGAGCAACCGGCGCACCTCGGCGTCCCCGGGCGCGATCCGCAGTGCCCGCCCGAAGCAGGCGAGCGCCGCGTCCGCCGCACCGTACTGAAGGCAGACGCCGAGATTGGTCAGCGCCAGCGCGGAATCCGGCAGCAGCGCGATGGCCCGGCGGGCGGTCCGAACCGCCTCGTCCAAGTCGTCGCGCTCGCGGTGGACGATCACCAGGTTGCTGAGGGCCGGCGCGCAATCCGGGGCCAGCGTCAGCGCCCGCGTGAAGGCGGCGACCGCCGCGTCACCGGCACCGGCTGCCCGCAAGGCCCGGCCCAGGTTGACATGGCTGCCGGCGTTGCCCGGCGTCAGGGCGACGGCGCGGTGGCTGGACCGCAGCGCGGCCTTGTCCCTGGCCGCGAGCCGGAGGGCCGCCAGCGTGTCGTACGCCGCCGCCAGATCCGGCCGCTGCCGCAGCGCGCGGCGGCACGCGGCGACGGCGTCCGCCGTCCTGCCGGCCTGCGGCTGGAGCAGGTCCGCAAGCGCCGCGAAGGCCTCGGCGTAGTCGGGCTGGAGCGCCAGGGCCATGCGGTAGGCCGTTTCCGCCCCCCGCGCGTTCCGCCCCGCCCCTTGCCCGGCCCCGTCCAGGCACGCGCGTGCGTTGCCGAGATTGTACCACGCCTCCGGAAAGTCCGGCTTCGCGGCGAGAGCCTGCAGCACCGCCTCCGCGGCCGCCCATGGCCGGCCGCGCGCGTGTTCGAGAATGCCCAGGTTGTAGGAGATGTCCGCCAGATCCGGCCGCAGCGCGGCGGCGTGGCGATAATGCCGCGCCCCCTTGTCCAGGTCGCCGCCGTGCTCGTGGATCTGGCCGAGGTGCACGTGCGCCTCCGCCAGGGACGGATCGAGCAGCACCGCCCTGACAAGGGGCGCCTCAGCGTCCCGCCGCCGGTTCCGCCCGTTCAGCAGTATGCCCAGGTCGGCCTGGACGCGCGGGAGATCCGGCGCGAGAGCCACGGCCCGGCCATAGTGTTCGATCGCCTCGTCCACGCGCCCGAGCAGGCGAAGCACGTTGCCGAGGTTGGTGTGGTAATCGGCAACCCCGGCACGTGCGGCGACGGCCTTGGCGATCAGCTCCGCCGCCAGGGGCAGCCGCCCCGTCTGCGCCGCCAGCACGCCGTGGAGGTGCAGGGCGTCGGGCTGGTCGGGAACGGCCTCCAGGATGCGCCCGTACAGCGTCTCCGCTTCCGTCAAACGGCCTGCCTGATGGTGCTCCAGCGCGATCAGCAGAGCTTCTTGGGGGGTTGCCATGGGGTATGGAACGTGGCCGTGAGGGAAGGAACCACCCAAAGTGCGCGGCGCGTCGGAACCGCACGGGGCAGAGGCACGGCGAGGATAGCAGAGCAGTCCGCCGTCATGCAGCAATCGTCATAGGACTACCGGGCGGCATGTCGCCGCTGGTGCGCGCACCAGTCGCGCCAGAGCGTGCGGTAGGCGTCCTCCACGCCGCGCGCGAAGGCCTTCGGCTCCGACAGCGGGGTGGCGCGCATGCGGGGGCGCAGGGTCCGGCGCAGCTCCGCCAGACGCCCGGCGTTCGCGGCCATGGCGGCGGCGGCCTCCACATAGGCCTCGGGCGACTCCGTCACGCAATCGCCCAGCCCCACCATGCCCAGGATGCTCGCCCCATAGCGGTCGAGCACGCGGGCACCGGCCAGCGCCACCGTCGGCGCCCCCATCCACAACGCCTGCGCCGTGGTGGTCACGCCGCCGTAGGGGAAGGTGTCGAGGAAGATGTCGGCGTCGTTGAACGCGGCGTAGTGGTCCCACAGCGTCGCCGTCGGCGACCGCGTCCCGATCCGCCCGGGCGGCAGCCCGTGCGCGTCGCACAGGATGCGGCGCAGCCGGCGTTCGCCCGCCGCGCTCATGTCGGCGGCCTTGACCAGAAGGCGCGAGCCCGGCACGCGGGCCAGCACCCGCGCCCACGCGTGCAGCGTCGCGTCGCGCACCTTGGAGAGCTGGTTCATGCTGCCGAAGGTGACGAAGCCGTTGCGCAGGACCGGCGGCTCGCCGGGCTCCGGCGTCGGCATCAGCGGGTCGAAGTGGTAGGCGATGGGAACGCGCACCAGCCGCTCGCGGAACGCCGCCTCGGCCCCCGGCGGCGCCAGCGTGGCGTCGACGACCAGGGCGTCCACGGCGGCCATGCCGGTGGTTGTCATGACGGGAAAGTGCACCTGCACCGGCGCGGGCCGCCGCGCCACCGCCAGCAGGCGCTGCCCGGCCGATGGGAAGCCGGCGCCGTCCACCAGCACGTCGATGCCGTCGGCGCGCACGAGTGCCGCCAGATCATCGTTGGCGATCCCGTGCACCGGGCGGAACAGCACCGCCGCCGCGCGGTAGCGGGCGGAGATCGGGTTGTCCTGGTGCGGCCCCAGCGCGTAGACGACGGCCTGCACCGCCGGCCCGTGGTTCTCGACCAGCGGCAGGCAGGTGTAGTCGTGCGTCAACATGTTCTCGACCAGATAGCCGACGCGCAGCGGCCGGTCCGGGTCGGCGTCGCGGGCCGGCGTCGGCTCGGCCAGCGGGTCGGCGTAGCGGCGCGCCCAGTCCTCGACGCGGGCGCGGATGACGGCGGGCGGCGCGTCGGTCAGGTTCAGGCTGAGGATGGCGCCGGCGGCCGTGAGTGCATCGGGACGCAGCGCGGCCGACGCGGCGAACGCCGCGGTGGCGCGCACGGGGTCGCCCGCCGCCCGAAAGACGCGGCCGAGGTCGAGCAGCAGGTCCGCGTCGCCGGGCCGCCACGCCGCCGCGCAGCGCAGGCAGGCCAGCGCCTCCTCCAGGCGCCCGAGGGCGCGCAGCACGGTGGCCAGCGCCCGGACGGTGTCCGGATCGTCCGGCACAAGCGCCGCGGCCCGGGCCAGCGGCGCCGCCGCCCCGGCGGGGTCACCCATGCCGGACAGCAGCAGGCCCAGGTTGTGCAGCGTCGCCGGCTGGTCGGGCCGCACGGCGAGCGAACGGCGGTAGGCGGCGACCGCGCCCGCAGCCTGCCCCGCCGCGGCCAGCCCCCCGGCGTGGCGGGCCAGCGCCGCCGCGAGCCGCGGCGCCGCCTCCGCATGGCCGGGCCGGACGGCGAGCAGGCGGACCAGCGCCTGCGCCGCGGCACCCGGATCGCCGGCCTCCATGAGGAGTTGCGCGGCGCCGAGCGCGCAGGCGTCGCGCTCCGGGCTCCGGTCGAAGGCGGCGAGGAAGGCGTCGGCCGCCTCCTCCCGCCGGCCCAGCGCCTGGAACACCTTCGCGAGGTTCTCGCGGTAGTCGGCGACACCGGGGCTGTGGGCGACGGCGGCGGCGATGCGGTCGACCGCCAGGTCGGGCCGGCCGGCCTGTGCCAGCAGCACGCCCAGCAGGTGCAGCGCGTCCGGCTGCTCGGGATCGGCCTCCAGGATGCGGCCGTACAGCACCTCGGCCTCGGCAAGACGGCCGGCCTGGTGGTGGTCGACGGCGGCGAGCAACGCCTCCTGGATGGTGGCCATCGGTGGGCTTTCGTCAGGCGGTGGCCGGCGCGCGGGCGAGCAGCGCCAGATGCGCGCGCGTCTCGGCGCGGCCGGGATCGAGCGTCACCGCACGGGCGACGGCGGCGCGGCCGGAAGCACCCTGCCCCAGCCGCCCCAGCACGACGCCCAGGCGGCTCCAGCAGCCGGCGAAGTCCGGCTTCAGCGCCAAGGCCCGCCGGTAGGCGCGCGCCGCAGCCTGGGGAAGCTCCGCGTCGTCGAGCACCCGGCCGAGGTCGGAGGGCAGCTCAGCCGCTTCCGGGCGCAGCGACATGGCGCGGCCGATCAGCGCGACCGCCTGGTCGGCGCGGCCGGACTGCCCGGCCAGCACGCCCAGCAGATGCAGCGCGTCGGCGTTCCGCGGATCCTGGTCGAGGATGCGGGTGTAGAGTCGTTCCGCCTCCGCCACGCGCCCGGCCATGTGGTGCTCGAGCGCCAGCGTCAGGGAGTCCGCGGTGGTGGCCAGGGTGCTCCTCCCGTTCGGGTCGGCGAGCGTCCTTTGTGGACCAGAGGACCCTTTGTGGACCAGAGAACCGGGCCTCGGCAAGCCGGGATGCGCGGGCGCGCCGAACGTGGTAGACTGCCCCCTTCGGATCGGAGGTCCGTCCATGGCTTCACCGCTCGACATCGCCGTCACCGGCCTCACCGCCCAGACCCGCCGCGTCGAGGCGTCGGCGTCCAACGTGGCCAACGTGCGCAGCCGCGGCGCCATGCCCGACGCCACCGGCGCCGTGCCGGAGGGCAAGCCAGCCGCCTACCAGCCGGTCGGCGTGGCGCAGAGCGAGCAGCGCCTGGGCACGGACGCCGCCGGCACGCGGGCGACCTTCACGCCGATCACCCCCGCGTACCTGGCCGAATACGAACCGGAAGCCGACTACGCCGACGCCCAGGGCATGGTGGCGGCGCCTAACGTCGACCTTGCCCGCGAGGCGGTCAACCAGATCGCCGCCGGGCGCGCCTATGCCGCCAACATAGCCGTGACGCGCACCGCCGACGAGATGCAGAAGTCGCTGCTCGATTCGAAGGTGTGATCCTTACCCCGCCAGCACGATGATGTTGCCGGCGTCCAGCGGCGGCACGCCGGTCAGGGTTACCAGATGCACCGCCGCCGTCGGGCCGCTGCCGTCGGCGTCGAACCACAGGGCTCCCGCGCGCGTGTCGTAAACCAGCCGGTCGTCGGCGTCCGCCGCGCGGTCCAGCGCGAAGCGGCCGGCCGGCAGGGCGCCGGACGACAGGCCGAAGCCGCCGCCCAGGAGGGCGATGCGGTCCACCCCGGCTTCGAAGTCGGTGACCGTATCCGCCCCGTCGCCCGGCGCGTCGAAGCGGAACAGGTCGGCGCCGGCCCCGCCCGCCAGCGTGTCGGCGCCCGGCCCGCCGGCCAGCGTGTCGTTGCCCAGGTTGCCGGCCAGAAGGTCGTTCCCGGCGCCGCCGGCCAGCACGTCGTCGCCCTGGCCGCCGAAAGCGGTGTCCGCCCCCTCTCCACCGTCCAGCGCGTCGCCGTCCATGTTGCCGTACAGGACGTCGTTGCCGGCGTGGCCGAGGAGGACATCGGCCCCCTGGCCGCCGAACAGCGTGTCGGTGCCGTCGCCGCCCAGCAGGTGGTCGGCCTGCTGGTTGCCGTACAGCGTGTCGTTCAGCGCCCCGCCGTCGAGGGTATCGCGGCCGTCGAGCCCATACAGCACGTCGGCCGCGGCACCACCGGCCAGCGCGTCGTCGGCACCCGTGCCCGGCCCGTGCGGGGCCACCAGCGCGTAGCTGCCGTCCGGTCCGGCGATGCGGATGTCGTCGAAGTAGATCGTGCGGGTGTCGGCGCCGGTGTCGGCCGGATCCTCCCACGGGAACTTGTAGATGCCGACCTTGAAGTACGGCCCTTCCTGGTCGTTGAAGCAGTTGGCGGCGTTCGGCAGGTCGAGCACGAGGTGGCCGTCGCGCCACAGCTGCAGGCTGCCGGTGGCGTCGGTGTAGCCCCACTTGACCTTCCACACCCAGTCCGTCCACTTGCCGACGGCGGTGCGCACGTCGCCCAGGTCGTGGGTGACGACGCTGTCGTAGCGCTGGCCGGTGGCCGGCGTCATCGGATCGGCGTCGGCGCGGATGCGCACCACGAGGTGGTTCGTGCCGTCTTCCCACGGCAGGATCTTCATCGCCACCGCCGGGTTCTTCCACTCCTCGCCCGGATCGGGCCAGTCGTGGAACTGCATGATGATTTCCGGCGAGGAATCCGCCTGCCAGTCGGCCGGCATGTAGACCTTGGTGCCGTACCAGTAGGTGTCGCCGATGCGGGCGCTCTGCCCGCCGGTGAAGGCCGGCGGCTGCATGCTGTCGGGCACCAGTTCGGTGCGGTACGGGACGGGGCTGTTGTAGTGATCCAGGTGGAACTGGGCGGCGCGTTCGCCGGCGATGTCGACCACCGGGATGGCGTTGTTGCCGGAATGGTGGAAGCCCAGCGCCACCATGTCGGTGACGGTGTCGAAGGTCGCTTCGAACTGAAGACCGGGGCGTGTGAAAGCCATGCGCAGCGTCTCTCGGTCGTTGGGCCGACCGTCATCGCCGGGCCCGGATCACGCTGCCATATGAGGGAAGTCGCAGGCCGGACCAATGGAGGAAGGCGAGGTACGGCGGCCGAAGGCCGGCTGCCCCGGTGGTGAAGGCCACCGGGGAGCACGCGTCGCGTTCAGGGTACCGAGGGTGCGGCGGCCCGGCCCGTCGGTACCGGCCGGGCGACGATTCGGACGAGGTGGTCGGACGAGGTGGGTCACACCAGGATGTTCAGGTTCTGGCCGCGCGTCTCGGTGACGTTGCCGCCAGCCGAGGGGGCGGGCGCGCCGCCCGTGCCGCCCGAGAGCAGCGCCGCGACGGCACCCTGCTGCTGCGCGGAATTGCCCAGCATCTTCATGCCGGTGTCCATCTGCGTCATGGACTGGCGCAACGCAACCGCTGCCCCGGCCGTCGTGGATGTGACGTCCATGCGCCCTGCTCCTTCAGATGACCACGTTCACGCGCGGCGTGCCGCCGCCCGCGGGCGTGGCCGATGGTGTCGATACCGGCGCCGGGCCGGCCGCGGTCACCGGCGGCACCTTTGCCGAAAAATCCGCTGCCGGGACGTCCGCCCGACGGGCCGAAGCCCCGCCGGACGCCGCCGCAAGGCCGTCCGAAGCCGGGGATGCGGCGGATGCATCCGTCCTGCCGTCCGCGGCGCCGCCGACGACGACCTCCAGCTTCTTGCGCTTCTCTTCCTTGTTCTGGGCATCCTCGTAATGCTTGAGGGCCGTTTCGGAAGGAATCTGGTCGACGGTCTTCCCCGTCGCGGGATCACGGTAGAGGAGAACCAGACGCGACGCATCCGCGTTGAACGAGAACGCGATCATCGGGTAGCGCGCGACCAGCGGCGCCTCGCCCTCGTCCTTCGACGGAATCCGGGTGCCGGCCCGGTCCTCGGCGTCGCCGCCGTTGCGGGCCGTCATGACGGGCAGCATCCTCGGCGATGCCGCTATGGCCGATGCCACGTTCATGACCGACTCTTCGAGCCAAAGACAATCCCAACGTTACATTACGCCGACGCCTGTCGTTTGTAAAGGCTTCGTTCATGCAACCGCATGTGCGCCGTACGGCCGTTGCCGCGCGGCGGGACAAGCGTACGTCGAACACGCCGATCGTCCGAATCCCGAACGGCATCGACGGCTGGCGTTGACTTGCCGGACTCTTCGGCTGGACTGAACCGGATCTTTCGCACTGCTTCAAACGGCGGGAATATCCCGAGGAGGATTCTCGCTACGCGGCGGGACGGCGCGCGGTGACGACAAAGCCGGCCACCGGCAACTGCCCTTCCTGCCGCAGCGTTTCCACCGCCATCCCGCGCAGTTCGAGCCCGGCGTCGGCCAGCGTGCGGCGCACGTAATCCTCGGCGTGGGTGTAGCGACCGTGCGGGTTGACGCGATGGTCGCCGTCGCCCTCCAGCCGCTCGACCGTGAAGGCCAGCAGGCCGCCGGGCCGCAGCGCCAGCGTCGCGGCGGCCAGGACGGTGTCGAGCGCGCCGAAATAGCACAGCACGTCCGCCGCGACGATCGCGTCGAACGCCTCCGGCCGGCCGGCGAGGAAGGCGCCGAGTTCGGCCTCGCACAGCTCGTCATACAGCCCGCGTCCGTAGGCGCGCGACAGCATGCCGGACGACAGGTCGACGCCGACCAGACGGCGCGCCAACGGGCGCAGCAGCGGCCCGCACAGCCCGGTCCCGCAGCCGGCATCGAGGATGGTGGCGCCGCGCGCCACCCCCTCCGCCCGCACGGCGGCCGCCAGCAGTTCCGGCGCGCGGTAGCCGAGGCCGGCCAGCGTCTGCTCGAACGCCGGGGCGAACAGGTCGAAGGTCTGCCGGACGAACCCGTCGGACGCGCGCGCGTCCGCCGCCTTTCCGGCCAGCGCCGCGCCGAGGTGGGCGGCCAGCGGGTTGTCCGGATGGTCGCGCAGCCATTCGTCGGCATAGCGGGCGGCGGTTTCGGCGGCACCTTCGCCGTGCATCAGGTAAAGCGCGCGGCCGAGGTTCTCGTGCGCCAGCCGCGACTGCGGGTCGAGGCGCAGCGCGCGGCGGTAGGCGACCACCGCCGCTTCCTGCTCGCCGCCGTTGGAGCGGCCGTTGCCATAGTTGTTGTAGGCATCGAGGAAGTCGGGGGCGAGCGCCACGGCGCGCTGCAGGTAACGGGCGCTGGCGTCGAGGTCGCCGACCAGCTTCAGCGTCGAGCCGATGTTGTAATAGACGCGCGCGTCCGGAAGGCCGTCCGCCAGAACCTGCCGGAACGTCGCCAGCGCCTCGTCGACGCGGCCCAGCTCGATCAGCACGTTGCCCAGGTTGTTCAGCGCTTCCGGGAATGGCGAGCGCGCCTCGATCGCCTTACGGAACGCCGCCTCCGCCTCCAGCAGACGGCCCTGCCCGGCCAGGAAGGTGCCCTGTTCGAAGTGGACGTCGGCGGGCGGGATCGAGCGGCCAAGCCGCAGGGACGTGCCGGTCACGGATCGCATCCTCAGGTCGAAGTACGGTGCGCGCAGCAGACTACACGCCACCGGCCGCCGTCAACGGGGCAGAGCGCCACCGCGCCGCCACCCGCGGGCAACGTCCGATAAAGCGGTATGCCGACGGTACAGGCGGCATCCTTAACTCCACGTTAACCATACCCATGAGACAACAGGGGCACGCAAGGTTCACCGACTGGTTCTCGGCATTGCGTTTTCCTCCCTGTAAACTTGGGCCGCCTCGTGCGGCCCGTTTGTTTTTGGTCTCCCCGCCTTTTTGTCTTCATCCGGCTTGCGCGGACCGGCGCGGTCATGCTGCCATGCCCCGGCGCGATGATGCCCGGACGACGCCGTGAGCCAGACGAGATGAGCCAGAAGACCCGCGACCGCGGCGGCCCGCCGACCCCCGCCGGCACCCGTCTGTCGGACGCGGTGGCGCACCATCAGGCCGGCCGCCTCCACGAGGCCGAGGCCGGGTACCGCGCCGTGCTCCAGGCGCAGCCGCGCAACGCCGACGCGCTGCACCTTCTGGGCGTGCTGGCGCTGCAGGTCGGCCAGCCGATGGCCGCGATGGAGTTGATCGGCCGCGCCATCCAGAACGCCGGCACCGTCGCCGACTACCACGACAACCTCGGCAGCGCGCTCGCCGCGGCCGGCCGGCACCGGGAGGCCGTGGAGGCGCACGGCCGGGCGGTGCGGCTGAAGCCGGACTTCGCGCAGGCGCGCTTCAACCTGGGCAACGCGCTCCAGGCGCTGGGCGACGCCGGGCGGGCGACCGGCGCCTTCCTGGGGGCGCTGGCGCTGCGGCCGGACTATGCCAAGGCCTGGTACAACCTCGGCAACGCGTTGCGCGCGACCGGCCACGCGGGCAGCGCCGTCACGGCGCTCGACCGCGCGGTGGCGCTGGCTCCCGGCATGGTCGAGGCGCACACCAACCTGGGCGACGCGCTGGCCGTACTCGGCCGGCTCGACGCCGCGGTGGCGCAGCACCGCTCGGCGGTGGCGTTGCGCCCGGACGACGCCACGGCGTGGTACAACCTCGGCGCGGCCCTTCAGCAGAACAACGCCTACGAGGAGGCGGAGATCGCCTATCGCGAGGCGTTGCGCCGCGCCCCGGGGCACGTCGGCGCGCTGAACAACCTGGGCAGCGTGCTCAAGCGCCTCGGCCGGCCCGAACAGGCGGCGACATGCCACCGGCAGGCGCTCGACCTGCGGCCCGACTTCACGGAGGCGCTGTACAACCTCGGCAACGCGCTGCTGGCCCAGGGCAAGGTCAAGGAGGCGCAGGGCTGCTACGAGGAGGCGCTGGCGCGCACCCCCGATCTGGCCACCGCCAGCCACAACCTCGCCCTGCTGGCCCTGCGGCACGGCGACCTGGAGCGCGGCTGGCACGGCTATGACCGGCGCTTCGCCGCGCACGAGGCGCTGCCCGACCGCCACATCGCCGCCCCGCCCTGGCAGGGCGAGCCGCTGGGCGGCGGTACGCTGCTGATCTGGCGCGAGCAGGGGGTGGGCGACGAAATCCTGTTCGCCTCCTGCTACGCCGACGCCATCGCGCAGGCCGGCGGGCCGGTGGTGATCGAGGCGGACCCGCGCCTTGTACCGCTGCTGGCGCGTTCCTTCCCCGCCGCCACCGTGCGGGCGGAAAGCTGCGACGCCGACGGGCGCGAGACGATCGAGCCGCCGCACTGCGCGGCGCAGGTCCCGGCGGGAAGCCTTCCCCGCTTTCTGCGGCCGGATCTGCGCCGTTTTCCGGCGCGCGCGTCGTGGCTGGTGGCGGATGCGGAGCGGGTGCGGGCGTGGCGGGAGCGGGTGGCGGCGCTGGGCCCGGGTCTGGTGGTGGGGATCGGCTGGCGCAGCGGGCTGATGACGCGGGAGCGCTTGGGGGCGTACACGCGGCTGGAGGCGTGGGGGCCGGTGCTGGCGGTGCCGGGGGTGCACTTCGTGAACCTGCAGTACGACGAGTGCGCGGCGGAGATCGCGGATGCCGAGGCGCGCTTTGGGGTGCGCATCCACCGCTGGGCGGACCTGGACCTGAAGAACGACCTGGAGGGGGCGGCGGCGCTGGTGGCGACCCTGGACCTGGTGATCTCGCC
>Ga0196970_1000278_pt1 | contig 70453 bp, 61 predicted proteins | sample S1v_513CmetaG_FD_148672 | JGI IMG/M metagenome (GOLD analysis project Ga0196970, IMG submission 148672) | Soil microbial communities from Anza Borrego desert, Southern California, United States - S1+v_5-13C | ecosystem: Environmental > Terrestrial > Soil > Desert | place: USA: California...
GAGTTTTATACGGTGTCGATCGATCGCACGGAACTCGAGCGGCTGCTCGCCGATCGCCCGGCCGGCAATCGCAGCGCGATGCAGGCTGTGCGGGAGAGCTATACCGACATCAGCCTGATGCGCGAACGCGGGCTGTCCTGGGCCGAGATCTCGGACGTTCTGGCGCGCCTGGGCGTGACCGCGCGCGACAACCAGCCGATTTCGCCGGTGACGCTGCGCTCCGCCTTCTTCCTGGTCGGGTCCGAGCAGAAGGGTGAGGCGCCCGACGGCACCTCCGCCGGCCTGCCGGCCGAGACGCTGGAAGCCGTGCACCGCGCCGCGCTCGAAGCCGGCCGCGATCCCGCCGCAGAGCCTGAACCGGAATCCGAAGCCGCACCGGAACCCGAGCCTGCACCGGAACCCGAGGCCGAGCCGGAAGCGGCGGAGCCCGTGCGCACCGCCGAGCCCGACCCGACGCCCGAACCCGAACCCGAACCCGAACCCGAACCCGAGCCCGAGCCGGTCTTGGAGCCGGAGGCCGTGGCGGAAGCACCGCCCAAGCCCGAGCCCGAGCCAGAGCCCGCGCCGGAACCCGAACCCGTGGCCGAGGCGCCGCCGCCCGCGCCTCAGCCACCCGCACCTCCGCCGGCCACGCCGCCGCGCCCGGAACCGCTACGAACAGAACCGGCTGTCCGCCCCGTGGACGCCCAAGCTCCCCTCGACACGACGACAAGACTTTTGAAAGGCGATCGCATGCTGGGAACGATCTTCGTCCTGAATGACCGCGGAGGCGTCGGCAAGACGCTGCTGTCCCATCACCTGATGGCGACCGCCATGCTGGAGGGTCTGCAGCTCAAGGTCGTCGAGTACGAGGTGAACGAGCGCCTTGCCCGCCTCTTCGGGCCGGAGGTGGTTGAGCACCGCCGCATCACCCAGGACTTCATGAACCTGATGGGCTCGGGCGACGGCTTCTACGAGTTCTGGGACCAGATCGGTCCGGAGCTGCAGCGCGGCGGCCGCCTGTTCGACTTCGGCGGCAACATCAGCCAGTGGTTCTTCAACTGGGCCGAGGTGTCGGGCTTCGACTACTACGTCGGCGACGGCGAGCGGCTGACCTTCATGGTGCCGGTCACCGTCGATCTTGCCTCGCTGTCGACCGGCATGGCGACGCTGGAGCGCATTGCCACCATCGCGCCGAAGGCCAAGCGCGTGCTGGTGGAGAACGGCGTCTCCGGCCCGTTCACGCAGATCGAGGATTCCAACTACGCCCGCCGCAAGGCCGAGATGGTCGAGCGCGAGGGGCTGAACGTCATCTCCATGCCGCCGTGCACGGCGCCGGCCTGGGCGCGCCTGACCGGCCACCGCCTGGATCAGGTGGCGCAGATGACGCGCGAGGATCTGGTGAAGCTGGGCATGACGCCGCCGGTGGCGTCGCGCTCGCTGATCATCATCCACGAGTGGCTGCGCGGCATGCGTCAGGCGCTGGCCCCGTATCTGGTCGACGCCTTCCGCCAGACGCCCGGCGTCGGCGCCAAGCCCGGCGCCCGCCAGAACGTGGTGTGACGGGGAAACGTCGTGTCGGTGCGGAACGCGGGGGCCTTCGGGCCCCCGTTTTCGTTTCGGCTTTCGTTTCCGGGGCCACCGTTTCCGGGTTAGACCGGGAACCCGGCTTCAGCGCAGCCGTTCTCCGGGCGTTACCGAATCCCGGAGGCGGACATGCTCAAGTGGGCGCTGATCTTCCTGGTCATTTCGCTGGTCGCCGGCGCGCTCGGCTTCACCGGCGTGTCGCGCGCCGCTGCCGGCGTGTCGCGCGTGCTGTTCTACATCTTCCTGGTGATCTTCCTGATTTTCCTGGTCCTGGCCCTGCTGGCCGGGCAGGCGGTGTTCTGACGCGCAGCGTTCCCGACGCTGGGTTTTCGGCCTTGGCCTCAACCCAGCCTACGACCGCCTGTAGGTTGGGTTGAGCGTATGCGAAAACCCAACGTCGGCACGCCGCCCTACAGGAACGCCTCCACCAGTGCGGCGAACTCCTCCGGGCGTTCGGCGTGGATCCAGTGGCCGGCGTTCGGCACCATCTGGATCGTGGCGGCCGGGAAATGGCGGCGGATGGCGGGCTCGCGCTCCGGCGTGATGTAGTCGGACGCGGTGCCGCCGATGAACAGCGCCGGCCCCTCGTACCGCCGCTCGCCCAGGTCGGGGAAGCCGATCAGGGCGTCCATGCCGGCGGCGATGGCGTCCAGGTTGATGCGCCAGCGGAAAGCGCCGTTCTCCATGACGAGGTTCTGCAACAGGAAGGCGCGCAGGGGCGCCTCCGGCACCGCGTCCACCAGCTGCGCCTCGACGTCGGAGCGCCGCGCGCTGCCGGCGAGGTCGGCGCGCTGCATGGCGGCGACGTAGGGGCCGTGCGTGTGCGTGTAGGCGACGGGGGCGATGTCGGCGACGATCAGCCGCTCGACCCGCTGCGGGTGCCGCAGCGCCAGCGTCATGGCCGTCTTGCCGCCCATGGAATGCCCCAGCACGGCGGCGCGCGCGTAGCCGCGGTCGTCCAGGAAGCGCAGCACGTCGTCCGCCATCTCGGGATAGCTCATGGTGCCGGCCCAGGGGGCGCCGCCGTGGTTGCGCAGGTCCAGCGCGAAGACGTGGCGCTGCTCGCCGAAGCGGCGCGCGATGCTCTGCCAGTTGCGGGCCGACCCGAACAGCCCGTGCAGGACCAAGAGCGGCGTGCCGCCGATGCTCTCGCCGGCTTCGAGATAGGTGAGGGGGAGGGCCTGGGTCATGGCGGTCGCGGTCCCGGTGCTTCGAGGTTGCGCCGGATCCTAACAGCAGGTGCGATTGCCTGCTGCGCTTTTTGCCGCGCGCGACCGTGGCGTCCGGCGCATGGCTGCGTATAGTGGCGCCCGTCTCAGTCCGGGAAAGCATTGCACCGTGATCCGCAACATCCTGTCCGTCGGTGGGCTGACGCTGGCCAGCCGCGCGCTGGGCTTCCTGCGCGACATCCTGACCGCGGCGCTCCTGGGCGCCGGGCCGGTGGCCGACGCCTTCTTCGTCGCTTTCCGCCTGCCCAACCACTTCCGCGCCCTGTTCGCGGAGGGCGCTTTCGCGTCGGCCTTCGTGCCGCTGTTCTCCGGCACGCTGGTGCAGGACGGGCAGGAGGCGGCGCGCCGCTTCGCCGAAGAGGTGATGGCGCTGCTGCTGGCGGTGCAGCTGGTGCTGCTGCTGGTGTTCCTGGCGATCATGCCGCAGTTCATGCTGGTCTTCGCGCCGGGTTTCTCGGACGAGCCGCAGAAGTTCGAGCTGGCGGTGCTGTTCACCCGCATCACTTTCCCGTACCTGCTGTTCATGTCGCTGGAATCGCTGCTGGCCGGCGTGCTGAACGGTGTCGGCCGGTTCGGCGCGGCCGCCGCCGCACCCATCCTGCTGAACCTCTGCCTGATCGCCTCGCTCACCGTCGCCGCGCCGCTGATGCCCACGGTGGGGCACGCGCTGTCGTGGGGCGTGTTCGTGGCCGGTGTCGCTCAGTTCCTCTACCTCGCTTGGGACGCGGAGAAGGCCGGCGTGGGGCTGCGGCTGGTGTGGCCGCGATGGACGGCGGGGGTGAAGCGGTTCCTGGCCGTGCTGGGGCCGGCGGCGCTCGGCTCCGGCCTCACGCAGATCAACATGTTCGTCGACACGCTGATCGCCTCGCTGTTGCCCACCGGCGCCGTGTCGTACCTGTACTACGCGGACCGGCTGAACCAGTTGCCGCTGGGCGTCATCGGCATCGCCATCGGCACCGTGCTGCTGCCGGAAATGGCGCGCCGCATCAAGGGCGGCGACGCGGCGGGTGCCCTCGAGAGCCAGAACCGCGCGGTGGAACTGACGCTGGTGCTGACCATCCCGTGCGCGGTGGCGTTCCTGGTCGCCGCGCTGCCGCTGGTGTCGGTGCTGTTCCAGCACGGGCGCTTCGGCCCGTCCGACGCCGCGGCCTCGGCGGCGACCCTGCAGGCCTATGCGCTGGGCCTGCCGGCCTTCGTGGTGATCCGCAGCCTCGTGTCCGGTTTCTACGCGCGGCAGGACACGGCGACGCCGGTGCGCGTGGCGATGGTGGCGATGCTGGTCAACGTGGCGCTGAAGGTGGCGCTGATGGGCTGGCTGGCGCAGGTCGGACTGGCCGTGGCGACGTCGGTCGCCGCCTGGGTCAACGCCGGGCTGCTGGCGTGGCTGCTGCACCAGCGCGGGCTGTACACGCCGGACGCGCGGCTGCGCCGCAACCTGCCGCGCATGGCCGTGGCCGGCGCGGCGCTGGGTGCGGCGCTGTGGCTGGGGCAGTCAACGCTGGCGCCGTGGCTGTTCGCCATCGACCTGGGCCTGCGCGTCGGCGGGCTGGCGCTGCTCGTCGGCCTGGGCGCGGCGGTCTACGGCGTGCTGGCCGTGGTGCTGGGGCTGATCCGCTGGGGGGATTTGAAGCGTCTGCGCCGCCGGAAGTCCTGACGTTGGGTTTTCGCTGCGCTCAACCCAACCTACCGCTCAGTCGTAGGTTGGGTTGAGGCGTTAGCCGCAAAACCCAACGTCGGAGCCTCACGGCGTCCAGGTCGGCAGGGCCGGCGCCGGGGCGTTGTCGAGCGGGCGCAGCGGGTCGGCCGTCCATTCGGCCATGGAGCCGTCGTAAAGCGCCACGGTGCCGTTGCCCAGCACCTCGCTCAGCGCGAACCAGCCGAGCGTGGCGAGGTGGCCGGTGTTGCAGAACACCGTAAGGTCACCCTCCCGCGGCACGCTGGCCGTCTCCGCCTCCTCGCGGATCTCGTCGGGCAGGGCGAAGCGCCTGGCGACCGGATCGTAGAGCGCCTCCGGTTCCAGGTTCACCGCGCGCGGCAGCGTGCCGGCCGCGGCCACCTGCGCCGTCCTGGCGAAACCCAGGTGCTGGTCGGAGGGGCGCACGTCGATCAGTGTCCGCGCGCCCGCCATCACTTTGGCCCGGACCTCGTCCAGGGTGGCGATCAGGTCCGGCCGGAAGGACGCGGCGAAGGGCTTCACAGCGTGCGGCGCGCGCTCCGTGGCAACCGGGTTCGCGGCGTCCGCCGCCCAGGCGGCCCAGCCGCCGTCCAGCACCGACACGCGGTCGTGGCCCAACACCTTGAACGTCCAGTGGACGCGCGTGGCGTTGGCGAGGTCGGCGGCGCTCTGGCCGGCGGCCACGATCACCACATGGTCGCCGTTGCAGATGCCCAGGCTGCCGATCAGCCGTTCCAGCGCCGCGACGGGCGGCAGCATGTTGGGAAGACCGTTTTCCGTGACCCGCCAGTGCGCGAAGTCCGTGTGCACCGCGCCGGGGATGTGGCCGGCGCCGAAGACGTCGGCCGGGCCGCGCGGCGCCGGCTGGCGCACGTCGAGGACAACGAGGCCCGGCTGCCCCAGGTGGGCCTTGAGCCAGCCCGCATCGACCAGCGGCCGGGTGGCGAGGGTGGCCGGGGCGGTGGCGCGCACCGATGCAAGCGACGTCATGCGGGGCCTCATTTCACAGTGCGGTGTGTTTGTACGGTCGAGGCCGAGCATATACCCACATTTACGCAATGTAAAAACAAACGTATAATGTACAAATCAGGTGTGCCCGATCCTTGTCGCAGGTGCGGCGGCGCGTCGTGGTTGCCGCGCGGGGCGGCAGGGATTACACCTTGGGGATGATGGCCAGAATCCCCGGGGCCCTATGACCAGCATCGACGACCTGCTCGGCAGCGGATCCTCCGACGGCGACGACAGCGACCAGTACGCCATCGGCGACGCGCCGGTGGAGATCAAAGTCGTGATCGGCACCGCGATGCTGCGCGTGCGCGACCTGCTGAAGCTTGGCCGCGGCGCGGTCGTGGAACTGGACCGCCACCTCAAGGACCCGACGGACGTCTATGTGGAAGGCGTGCTCGTCGCCCGTGGCGAGGTGGTGATCGTCGACGACAAGATCGGCGTCACCCTCACCGATTTCGTGAAGTCCAGCCGCGAGTGGAAGCGCTGAACCGGCCTCAGGGACTCAGGCCTCAGGGACTCAGGCGGTCTTCGCCGGCCGGGCGTTCGGCGACCTGAAGGTCGGCGTCGGGCGCCGGCTTGCGCGCCACCTCGACCTGCACCGGGGCGATGCCCTGTTCCTTCATGCCCAGCACCTCGGCGGCGCGGCGCGACAGGTCGATGATGCGCCCCTCGATGTACGGGCCGCGGTCGTTGATCTTCACCTGCACGGAACGCCCCGTGTCCAGGTTGGTCACCCGCACGACGGTGCCCAGCGGCAGGGCACGGTGGGCGGCGGTGAGCGCGTCCTGATTGAAGGGGGCGCCGCTGGCCGTCGGCTTGCCGTGGAAGCCCGGCCCGTACCACGAGGCCTCGCCGGCCTGCGCGAAGGCGTCTTCGTGGACGGGGCATTCGGTGCCGCTGGGAACCTTGCAGTAATGGCCGGATTCATGCGCCGCGACGGCAAGCGGAACCATGGTCATGGCAAGCACAAGCGCGGCGGCGGCCGGCGCTCGATTCCCAACGGTCGACATCGTTCTTCACCCTCCCACAACGTACTTTCCATGGGCCAAGCCCGAGGCCGCAACACGACGTGAGAAGGAAAGGTTCCTTGACCGGGAGGCAGATGTTCGTTGGTCATGTCCAGGGTTCGTCCATTGGCAGGTGAGGCTCTGTGTCTGGACGGCTTGCGAAATGCAGAAAATATGCGAGATATAAACTCGGTTGTCGTTGGAAAAGAGGTGCCTATGCTGGGGATATTGCAGAATATACTTAGGAAATCACAATAAGCTTTCATCGGCTGGCAAGTTGGTCTGCTTGCCGGTCATATGACGAGCGTCTAGGCCAGCGGCGCGCCGGGGCCGCCCGGCACCGCCGCCGGGACCTTCGGCGTTCTGCGGTGTTGCACACTCCCGACAGGGGCCGTCCGGCGGGGGCGGCCGGGGACAAGGTCGGGGAGGCGGCGATGGCGGACAGCACGGTCAGGAAGGCCAACGAAGACCAGGCGCCCCAGACGGGGGCGGGGCAGCGCTATCTGGCGTCCGGACGTTCGGTGGCCATGCGCCTGTGGGACATCGCGCCGGCCATGCGCGACGAGCCGCCGACGCGGCGGGAGTACGAAACCGTCGGATTCGTCATCGCCGGACGCGCCGAGCTGCACATTGAGGGGCAGGTGATCCAGCTCCGTCCCGGCGACTCCTGGGTGGTGCCCAAGGGGGCCGAGCACGCCTACCGCATCCTGGAGCGCTTCCAGGCCGTCGAGGCGACCGCGCCGCCGGCCCAGGCGCACGCGCGCGACGATATGATGCAGGGCTGAGGGGGACGGCGATGGCGGGAAGCGCCCGGCCGACGATCGCCCGCATCTGGCGCGGGCGGACGCCGTCGGAAAAGGCCGACGAGTACGAGGCCTACAACCACGAACACGGCATCAAGCCGCTGATCGAGAAGGCGCTTGGCGTCCAGTCCTTCCGCGAGGACCGCGGCGCCGAGACGGAGTTCGTGACCATCTCCTATTGGGAGAGCGTGGAGGCGATGGCCCGCTTCACCGGCGCCGACCCGCGCGACATCCACCACCTGGACCGCGATCCCGAATTCCTCGTCGAACTGCCGACGTCCGTGCAGATCCTGCGCATCGTCGCCAGCCACGGGCGAACGGGCGGCGACGGCGCGTGACGTACGGGAGCGTATGCTCATACTCCGCCGCGCTTGACGGGAGGGTGTGCGCTTTGCTTTCGTGCTTCGGTTGGGAGTACCTGCCGATGCCGGACCTGCTGCCGCCCTGTGCGCCGCGCCTGTTTCAGAACCCGCGTGCCGACCTCGACCGCGCCTACGGGCCGTCGGAGCGTGCGATCGTCAGCCGCGCCGCCTTCGAGGAGGCGCGGGCGGAGATCACCGCGTGGCCGGGCTACGCGCCCACGCCGCTGCGCTCGCTCAAGGGGCTGGCCAAGGCGGCCGGCATCGACCGGCTGTGGTACAAGGACGAAAGCCACCGCTTCGAGCTGGGCAGCTTCAAGGCGCTGGGCGGCGCCTACGCCGTGCTGCGCCTGCTGGCGCGTGAGGTGTCGGCCCGCGCGCCCGGCGTGCCGGTGGCGGCGCTGGACCTCGTGGTCGGGCGCTACGGCACCATCACCCGCGGCATCACCGTCACCACCGCCACCGACGGCAACCACGGCCGTTCGGTCGCCTGGGGGGCGCAGGTGTTCGGCTGCTCCTGCGTCATCTACGTGCCCGCCAAGTGCTCGGAGGGCCGGCAGAAGGCCATCGAGGGGTATGGCGCCCGCGTCGTGCGCGTCGACGGCACGTACGACGATGCGGTGCGCCGGGCGGCGGCGGATGCCGAGGCCAATGGCTGGCACGTGGTGTCGGACACCTCCTACACCGGCTACATGGACATCCCGCGCGACGTGATGCAGGGCTACGCGCTGATGGTGGAGGAGGCGATCTCGCAGCTTCCCGCCAGCGAGCGGCCGACGCACGTCTTCGTGCAGGGCGGCGTCGGCGCGCTGCCGGCCGCCGTGTGCGGCCACCTGTGGGAGACCTGGGGACGGCAGCGCCCGCGGCTCGTGGTGGTGGAGCCGCATTCGGCCGACTGCCTGTACCGCAGCGCCGTCAACGGCCGGCCGACGCCGGCCGAGGGCGACCTGGACACGGTGATGGCCGGGCTCGCGTGCGGCGAGGTTTCCCTGCTCGCCTGGGCGCTGCTGGAACGCGGCGCCGACGACTTCATGACCATCCCGGACGAGGCGGCGGTCGCCGCCATGCGCCGTCTGGCCGAGGGGAACGAGCTGGACCGGCCGATGGTTGCCGGCGAATCCGGCGTGGCCGGGCTGGCCGCCGTGCTGTGCGCGGCGGGCGACGAGGAGGCGCGGGCGGCGCTGGGCCTGTGGCCGGACGCGCGCGTGCTGGTCTTCGGCACTGAGGGCGCCACCGATCCGGCCGTCTACGCGCGCATCGTCGGCCGCCCGCTGGAATCGATCCCGCCGCACCCCTGCGGCCCGGCGCCGCGGGTGGGGTGAGGCCGAACGCGCAACTGCGCGACGGCGGAAGGGCAGGGCCGTTTTTCGAGCGGTCCATCGGATTGGTCATGCCGCGCAGGCACCGCCAGACGCACAAGGAGCATCCATGACCATTTCCGAAGAGTACCGGGAGCTGAACCGCCAGCTTCACCAGACCAACGAGCACTATGGCGTATCCAGTGCCAAGTGGGTGGATCTGGCCAGGGAGCTGATCATCGGGAACGGTGTCGCGTCTTTCCTTGATTATGGATGCGGCAAGGCGCTTCTGCTCGACGCGATCAGGAAGGAATTCGGCGACCGGGTGCACTGCCAAGGCTATGACCCCGCTATCGAGAGTTACGCGGCACCCCCTCAACCCGCCGATCTGGTCGTCTGCACCGACGTGCTGGAGCATGTCGAGCCCGAACACCTCGACGCGGTGCTGGACGATCTTGCGCGGCTGACCAGGCGCGCCGCCTTTCTCGTCGTGGCGACCGGGCCGGCCAAGAAGATACTGCCGGACGGGCGGAACGCGCACCTTATCCAGGAATCCTATCGCTGGTGGCTGCCCCGCATCTGGCAGCGCTGGGATCTGATCAGCTTCCACTGCCAGTCGGCGTGGGAGTTCCAGGTGATCGTCGCCGCGAAAGGATGATCCGGAACAGCCGGGATCCGCCTGCCCGGCAGCCGCTTAAACGATCCGGATCGGGCCGCCGCCGACCTCGTCGGTGTCCGCCCCGGTGCGTGGGCGCGGCACCGTGGGGATACCGGCGAGGTCGTCGATGAGCAGGCGGTCGATCAGTTCCACCACGCCAGCACCGGCGCCGCCCTGCGTCACCCACGCCGCTTCCTCCCGGATCGAGGGGACGGCGTCCGCCACCGCCACCGGCAGGCCAACGAGGCTGAGGAAGGCCTGGTCGTTCTCGGCGTCGCCGATGCCGACTACGGAATCGGCCGGAATGTCCAGGTCCTCCAGCGCGACGGCGAGGCCCGTCGCCTTGGTGACGCCGGGTGGCAGGACCAGCACGGACTCCTTGTTGAAGGTCACCTCGTGGTCGAGCGCCAGTTCGCGCAGGGTATCGATCACCGTCTTCTCGTGCGGCACGCGGGTGGCGACGAGGACCGCGCCGACCTCCAGCGGCTGCACGCCCTTGCGGCTCAGCGCCTGGACCAGCGCTGCCGGTACGGGCGGGGCCAGGGCCAGCGTCTCGTCGGTGGCCGGGCGATGCAGCAGGGCGCCATTCTCGGCCACGATGCGGTGGCAGATCGTGTATTCCGGGAAGGCGTCGCGCAAATCGTCCAGGCGCCGCCCGGTAAGCAGGAACAGCGTGCGGCCCGAACGCTTGAGGCGTTCGAGCGCGTCCAGCGCGGCGGCGTCCACGCGCCCGTTCCTGGCGAGCGTGCCGTCGTAGTCGATGGCGAGCGCGGCGTACTGCATGGCCCCTCCCGGCGTTTCGGTCTGAGGAAACGGCGTTTCTGGTAAGACAGCCGGAGCGGGGCTTTGGTTGCGCGCTTGCGTGACGGCGCCCGGCCGGGCCACCATCTTCCTGAACGGACCGCAGACAAGACGGCCATCGTGGGGGACATCAGGGATGGACCAGGGACAGAGTTTCTTCGAACCGCTGGACGTCGCGGTGTACCCGCGCTTCAGCGGCATCGCCACCTTCATGCGGCTGCCGCACGTGCCCGATCCGGCGCAACTCGACGTCGCGCTGATCGGCGTGCCGTGGGACGCCGGCGTCACCAACCGCCCCGGTGCCCGGCACGGCCCGCGCGCCATGCGCGACGCGTCGGGCATGATGCGCCGGGTCAACCACCAGACGCGCGTCTGCCCCTACGAGCTGGCGCGCATCGCCGACCTGGGCGACGTCTCGGTCAACCCGTGCGACCTGAACGAGACCATGGGGCGGGTCGAGGCGTTCTTCCGCGCCGTGCGCGGCGGCGGCGCGGTGCCGCTGACTGCCGGCGGCGATCACATGATCACGCTGCCGATCCTGCGCGGGCTGGTGGGCGGCGGCGATCCCGTGGGGCTGGTGCACTTCGACGCCCACTCCGACACCACGGACAGCTATTTCGGCGGCACCAAGCTGACGCACGGCACCCCCTTCCGCCGGGCGATCGAGGAGGGGCTGCTGGACCCCGGGCGGATGATCCAGGTGGGCATCCGCGGCTCCATGTTCGACCTGCACGACCTGGACTTCGCGCGGGACGCCGGCGTGCGGATCATGTTCATCGAGGAGGCGATGGACCTGGGCCCTGCCGGCGTGACGGCGGAGATCCGCCGCGTGGTCGGCGATGCGCCTTGCTACCTGACGTTCGACATCGACAGCCTCGACCCCGTCTACGCGCCGGGCACCGGCACGCCGGAGGCCGGCGGTTTCACCACCTTCCAGGCGCAGCAGATGCTGCGCGGCCTGCGCGGCCTGAACTACGTCGGCGGCGACGTGGTGGAGGTCGCCCCGCCGTTCGACCCCAGCGGCAACACCGCGCTGGTCGGCGCCACCATGATGTTCGAGATCCTGTGCCTGCTGGCCGAAACGGTCGGCAAGCGCCAGGGCCGTTTGCCGGGAGCCTGATCGTGACCGTGAATCCGCTGGTGGCCGCCACCGAGGCGCCGCCCATCGCCGAAGCCTGGAGCTGGGTCCTGGGCCGGGAGTTCCCGGCCGACAAGCCGTTGATCGACCTTTGCCAGGCGGTGCCCGGCTACGCGCCCGCCGCCGACTTGCAGGCGCATCTGGCCGAGGAGGTCGGCCGCTACGACACCGCTCGCTACACGCCGATCACCGGCATCCCGCCGCTGCGCGCAGCGCTCGCGGCGCGGACGGTGGAACTGTACGGCGGGACGGTGAAGCCGGAGGAAGTGCTGATCACCGCCGGCTGCAACCAGGCCTTCGTCGTTGCCGTCATGGCGCTGGCGCGGGCGGGGGACAACGTCATCCTGCCGGTTCCCTGGTACTTCAACCACAAGATGACGCTGGACCTGCTGGGCATCGAGGCGCGCCCGCTGGTCTGCCGGGAGGAGAACGGGCTGGTCCCCGACCCGGCCGACGCGGAGGCGCTGATCGACGGGCGCACGCGCGCGATCGTGCTGATCACCCCCAACAACCCGACCGGCGCCATCGCCCCGCCGCAGACCATCGCCGCCTTCCACGATCTGGCGAAGCGCCGGCGCATCCGCTTCCTGCTGGACGAGACTTACCGTGATTTCCCGGACTGGGGTGCCGAGCCGCCGCACAGCCTGTTCCGCCGGCCGGATCGGGATGACACGCTGGTTCAGCTCTACAGCTTCTCCAAGGTGTTCAGCCTCGCCGGCTATCGCGTGGGCGCGGTGATCGCCGAGGCCGGGCTGCTGACGCAGATGGCGAAGATCCTCGACTGCGTGGCGATCTGCGCGCCGCACGTCGGGCAGAAGGCGGCGCTGTACGGCCTGCGGAACCTGGGCGGCTGGGTGGCCGAGCGGCGCGCCGACATCGTGGAGCGGGTGGAGGCGTTCAAGCGCGTGCTGGGGGACGGGCAGGGCGGCTGGCGTATCGCCAGCATCGGCGCCTACTTCGCCTACATGCGCCATCCCTACGACGGGCGCCCGGCCAAGGAAGTGGCGAAGGAGCTGGCCGACCGGCACAACATCCTGTGCCTGCCGGGGCCCATGTTCGGGCCGGGCCAGGATGCCTACCTGCGCTTCGCCTTCGCCAACGTCGATACGGCGCTGATGCCGGAGATCGCGCGGCGGCTTACGGCTCCAGGTCGGTGACGATGTTGGCGTTGGCGGCCTTCAGCCCTTCGGCGCTGTCGCGGTAGTCGACGGCGCCGGAGAAGCCGCCGGCCGCCTTCACCTGCTCGATCCAGCCGACGGACGCGCCCAGCGAGACGAGGCGGTTCACCATGGTCTGCGTCATGCGCAGGGTCATGCGCCCGTCCTCCGCCGCGCGCGGCGCGTGCACCATGAACGTGGCCGAGGGTGCGGCGTAGCGCGGGTAGCCGGCCAGATAGAGGCCCACGCACATGCTTTCGCACGCCTCGCCGGCCCGCACGCGGGTGGCGATGGCGCGGCCCTGCTCGCGCTCGGCCACCAGCTGGTCGACCATCCGGTAGCCGGCGGAGGTGTAGCCGCCGGGGCTCGACAGCTCGACGATCAGCGGGCGGGAGCGCGGGATGGCGGCCAGCGCCTCGGTGAAGCGCTGCTCCAGGCCGCGGGTGATGATGCCGTCGATGCGCAGCACGGTGGCGGCGGCGCCGTCCACCTGCGTCAGCGTCGCATCCGGCAGCGCGGAGGGGGCGGCGGCGGGACGGGCGACCGCCGCGCTGTCGGCCGAGGCGCAGGCGGACGCGCCCACCGCCAGCATCGCGGTCAGAACCGGAATCTTCAGGACAGTCGAAACGCGCATGAAAAAACCTCCGTGCTTGCGACGGAGGGTGGCGGGAATTGCTTTAATCATGGTTAACGAGCAAACTGTCCAAATGGGTTATGGAATGTATGGCGCCCGTGTAGAGAAATAAAATGTCGTATTGGCGAGGGCTTGCGTCTTTGGTGCCGGCAAGCGTGAGCGCGGCAATGCTTTGTCTTTTGGGGTACTCTACTTCTTTCGCGCGCATCGACGACGTCCTGCCGCGCGCTGGCGCTCCGTCCGGCTGCCACCGCCCACCACCGGAGCAGCCGCCGGAGGGCGTGGCGGTGGGCGGCGTGCGGCGGGACGTCATCACGGCGGTGCCGCCGGCCTACGACCCCGACCACCCGCACCGGCTGGTCGTGGCCTTCCATGGGCAGACCAACAGCAACGCCGATGTGCGCCGCTACTTCGACCTGGAACGGCACGCCGGGGAGCCGACGATCTTCGTCTACCCATCCGGCCGCATGGGCGGCACTGTCTGGACAGCGCCCGGCGACAGGCCGGGCAACCTGCGCGATGTCACGCTCTTCGACGCCGTGCTGACAGAGATGACGGCGGCTTACTGCATCGACAGGGACGCCGTGTTCGTCGTCGGGCATTCGCTGGGCGGGTGGTTCGCCAACAGTCTGGCCTGCGCGCGCGGCGCCGTGATCCGTGGCCTCGCGACGGTCGGCGGCGGCGTCACCCGTGCCCCGCGTTGCTCCGGGCCGGTGGCGGCGCTGGTGCTGCACAATCCCAAGGACCGGCAGGTGCCCATCGCCCAGGGGCTGTCCGCGCGCACCGCGTTGCGGGAACAGAACGGGCTGCCGCCGGGCAGCGTGCCGGCGGAGCCCGACCGCTTCGCCTGCCGCCGCTACGGCGCGGAAGACGCGGCGAACCCCGTGCTGTGGTGCCCGCACCACGACGACGTCGGCCACAACGGCCGCTATTACCCGCACCAGTGGCCGCGTGGAGCGGGGGCGGCGGCGATGGCGTTCTTCGACCGGCTCGATAAGCGGAGCCCAGGCATTGCCGAGGCGTCCGGCATCGGCCACAATGGCGAAAAAAGCACCCCTTAGGGATAGAGACGCACCCATGCCAGAAGCCGGTACCGCGTCGCCAGCGCTCGCGCTCGACGGCGTCACCATCACGTTTCCTTCGCCCGACGGGCGGGGGCGCTCCTACACCGCCGTCCAGGACGTCCGCTTCACGGTCGCGGGCGGCGAGTTCGTGTCCATCGTCGGGCCGACGGGCAGCGGCAAGTCCACCATCCTCAACGCCATCGCCGGCCTGCTGGCGCCCAGCGGCGGCGACGTGCGGGTGTTCGGCGAATCGCTGGGCGGCATCAACCGGCACGCCGGCTACATGTTCCAGGCGGACGCGCTGATGCCCTGGAAATCGGCGCTGGACAACGTGGCGGCCGGCCTGGAGTTCCGCGGCGTGTCCAGGGGCGAGGCGCGCGAGCGCGCCCGGCCGTGGCTGGAACGGGTCGGCCTGGGCCGCTTCGGCGACCGCTTCCCGCACCAGCTGTCCGGCGGCATGAGGAAGCGCGTGGCGCTGGCGCAGACGCTGATCGTCGACCCCAAGATCATCCTGATGGACGAGCCGTTCTCGGCCCTCGACATCCAGACGCGCCAGCTGATGGAGAACGAACTGCTGGACCTGTGGTCGGCCGACCGCAAGTCGGTGGTCTTCATCACCCACGACCTGGAGGAGGCGATCGCCATGTCCGACCGGGTGCTGGTGCTGTCGGCCGGGCCGGCGGCGCGGCTGATCGGCGAATACCGCGTGGACCTGGAACGCCCGCGCGACGTGGCGGAGATCCGCATGACCCCGCACTTCCTCGACCTGCACCGGGAGATCTGGGCGCAGCTGCGCGACGAGGTGCTGAAGGGCTACGCCCAGACCAGGCTGCAATAAGGACGACGCGCATGGCATCAAGCTCCACCGCGCGCAAGCGCCTGCCCGGCCGTCCCGTCATCCTGGCGATGCAGGTGGGCGTGCTGATCGGCTTCTTCCTGCTGTGGCACGTGCTGACCGCCACCAACGTCATCAGCCCGTTCTTCTTCGGCACGCCACTGGCGGTGCTGGAGCGGACGTGGAAGGACTTCGCGTCGGGCGTGATCTGGTACCACCTGGGCATCACGCTGCTGGAAACGCTGCTGGCCTTCGTCATCGGCACGGTGGCCGGCATCATCTTCGGCTTCTGGTTCGCCCGCGCGCCCCTCGTCTCCGCCGTGTTCGACCCGTACATCAAGGCGATCAACGCCCTGCCGCGCGTGGTGCTGGCGCCGATCTTCATGCTGTGGCTGGGGCTGGGCATCTGGTCCAAGGTGGCGCTGGGCGTCACGCTGGTCTTCTTCATCGTCTTCTTCAACGTCTACCAGGGCGTGAAGGAGGTGAGCCCGGTGGTGCTGGCCAACGCGCGCATGTTGGGCGCCAACTCGCGCGACCTGCTGCGCCACGTGTACCTGCCGTCGGCGCTGGCCTGGGTGTTCTCGTCGCTGCACACGGCGGTGGGCTTCGCCATGGTGGGCGCCGTGGTGGGCGAATACCTGGGCTCGGCCGCCGGGCTCGGCTACCGCATCCATCAAGCGGAAGGCGTGTTCGACACGGTCGGCGTCTTTTCCGGCATGCTGGTGCTGACCATCTTCGTCATCATCATCGACGCGGCCGTGACCTTCATCGAAAAGCGCCTGCTGCACTGGCGCCCGCAGGAAGCCCACACGACGAATGCCCAGGGCTAGGTGCTCCGGGCTGAACGAGAAAACACCCGAGGAGGAGGAGAACCCATGCGTTTCGGGAAAATGCTGGCGCTCGGCGCGCTGGCGCTGGTGATCGGCGCCGGCAACGCCGCCGCCCAGCAGCTGGAGAAGAAGGACATCAAGCTGGCGGTCGGCGGCAAGCCGCTGCTGTACTATTTGCCCCTCACGCTGGCCGAGCGCCTGGGCTACTTCAAGGACGCCGGGCTGAACGTGGAGATCAGCGACTTCGGCGGCGGCGCCAAGAGCCTGCAGGCGCTGATCGGCGGCTCGGCCGATGTGGTGACCGGCGCCTTCGACCACGCCATCCAGATGCAGGCGAAGAACCAGCCGATCGTCTCGGTGGTCGAACTCGGCCGCTTCCCCGGCATCGTGCTGGCGTCGGTGACGAAGTCCGGCGACATCAAGACGGTGAAGGACCTGAAGGGCAAAAAGATCGGCGTCACCGCGCCGGGCTCGTCGACCAACTTCATGGTCAATTACCTGCTGGTGCAGAACGGCCTGAAGCCGGAGGACGTGTCCTTCATCGGCGTCGGCGGCGGCCCCAGCGCCGTGGCAGCGGTGAAGCGCGGCGACATCGACGCCATCTCCAACCTCGACCCCGTCATGAGCCAGCTGGAGAACGACGGCGACATCAAGGTGATCGCCGACACCCGCACGCTGGAAGGGACCAAGGCGGTCTACGGCGGCCAGTACCCGGCGGCCGTGCTGTACATGAAGCCCGACTTCGCCCAGCAGAACCCCAACACCACGCAGGCCCTGGTCAACGTCTTCGTCCGCACGCTGAAGTGGCTGGACAAGGCCTCGGCCGACGACGTGATGAAGGTGCTGCCGGAGGAGTACTTCCTGGGCAACAAGGACCTGTACCGGACGGCGTTCGAGCGCTCGAAGCCGACCTACTCGCCCGACGGCCACTTCACCCGCGAGGGGGCCGAGGTGGCGTACAAGGTGCTGAAGGCCTTCGACCCGGCGGTCGCCTCGGCGAACATCGACCTGAACAAGGCGTACACGGATGCCTTCGTGGAAAAGGCGCACACGATCGTGAAGTAGCGAAACATAGTCCCTCCCTCGCCTCCGGCGGGGGAGGGAAGGGGCCCAAGCTTTGCTTGGGGAGGGTGGGGGCAACGACCTTTGCGGCAGGCATTGAGCCGCTGATCCTAGCGAACAACTTGCCCCCACCCTGCCAGCTTCGCTGGCTTCCCTCCCCCGCCGGAGGCGAGGGAGGGAGGAAAATAGTAACCATAATCAGAGTGCGGCAATTTGCCCCATGCCCCTGCGGCATCGCGCCGCGGCATTCTCTTTGGAACAATTCCAATTCCAAAAGCGGAGTGCATGGCATGGCCGAGGTGACCTTCTTCGAACTGGCGGACTGTCCGGCGAACGCGAAGCAGAAGCAGCAGCTGCGCGCGGCGGGGCACGCGCTGGTCGTGCGCGATCTGGCGGCGCAGGCGTGGACCCGCGAGTCGCTGCGCCCGTTCTTTGGCGACCGTCCGGTGGACGAGTGGTTCAACCGCCGCGCCCCCGCCATCAAGAACGGCGCCATCGATCCGGAGAGCCTGGGCGAGGATGCGGCACTCGACGCCATGATCGCCGACGTCACGCTGATCCGCCGGCCGCTGATCCAGGTGGGCGACCGGCGCGAGGCGGGCTTCGATCCCAACATGCTGAACGCCTGGATCGGCATCGCGCCGACCGGCGAGAGCTGTGATTCCAAGCACGCCCGTGGCCAGTGCGACCACGGCCACCACCACTTCCCGCAGCGGGCATAAGCCGCGGCGGCATCACACGGATTCGACTGGCGGGGCATCGCCACAGGTGGTTGAATGCCGGCCGATGACACACGCCGACATCGACTCCCCATCTCCGCCAATCGAGGCCCCGCCCGCCGATCCGGCTTCTGCAGAAGCCAGCGAAGCCCTGCGCCTGCGCGACCTGCTGGCCGACGCCATCGGCTGCGTCAGCGAGGGCTTCGTCCTGTTCGACGAGGACGGGCGGCTGGTGCTGTGCAACGAGCGCTACCGCAACGCCTACCCGCTGCTGGCCGACCTGCTGAAGCCCGGCGTGCTGTTCGCCGACGTGCTGCGCACGGCGGTCGAGCGTGGTGCCGCCGGGCCGCGGGTGGATGACCCGCTGGGCTGGATCGAGGAGCGGCTGCGCCGCCACACCCGGCACGAGGAGCCGTCCGACCACCGCCTCGCCGATGGGCGCTGGTACCGCATCAGCGAGCACGCCACGCGCACCGGCGGTGTGGTCAAGATCCTCACCGACATCACCCAGCTGAAGAGCCACGAGGAAGCGCTGGCCCAGAGCGAGGCGCGCTACCGCAAGCTGGTGGAGATGGCGCCCTACGGCATCGTCGTGTGGGACGGTGCCCGCGTGCGCTACGCCAACGGTGCCGCGGCGCGCATCTTCGGCTGCGGCGACCCTGCCGCCATGGCCGCTATCCCGGTGATGGAGGACGCCGACGGCGAATGCGTGCGGCTGTTCGACACCCTGCCGCCACCCGCCGACGAGGCGCCGTTCGCTGCTCCGCTGGAAGCCCGCATCGCCACGCCCGACAGCGACGTGCGCGAGGTGGAGGTGGGCGTCCACCCCTTCGGCGTGGAGGGTGGGCCGGCGTGGTTCCTGGTCTTCAACGACGTCACCGAACGCAAGAAGGCCGAACGCGCCATCCACCAGGCGCAGAAGATGCAGGCCATCGGCCAGCTGGCCGGCGGCATCGCGCACGAGTTCAACAACATGCTCACCGCCATCGGCGGCTTCGCCCTGATGGCGCGGCGCGCCCCCGACGACCGCGCGCGCGTCGAGCAGTGCCTGGGCGAGATCGTCAAGGCCAGCGACCGCGCCGCCGGCCTCACCGCCCAGCTGCTCAGCTTCGGCCGGCAGGACCGGGCGGAGGCCGCCCGGCCGGTGCGCGTGGCCGGCCAGCTCGACGACCTCCGTCGCTTCCTGCGGCCGATCCTGGGCGAGCGGTACGAGGTGCGCGCCGACGTGCGCGCGGCGGACGCCGTGGTGCTGATCGAGCCGTCGCTGCTGCACCAGACGCTGGTCAACCTCGCCATCAACGGGCGCGACGCCATGCCGAACGGCGGGCCGATCACCGTGACCGTCGACCGCGTACAGCCCGACGCCGCGTTCTGGCAACGCCACGCCGACCTGCGGCGCGGCCCCTTTGTGACGATCGCCGTCCGGGACGCCGGCACGGGCATCGCGCCGGACGTGCTGGACCGCATCTTCGAGCCGTTCTTCACCACCAAGGAGCAGGGGGTGGGCACGGGGCTGGGCCTGTCGCTGGTCTATTCCACCGTCACCCGCGCCGGCGGGGCCGTGGAGGTCGCGTCGGAGCCGGGGCAGGGCACCACCTTCACCCTCTTCCTGCCGGCCGAAGGCGCCACCGCAACTCCGGAAGAACCACCGGGGCCGGGCCTGGACGACCTGGACACCGAGGACATGGATGTCGAGGGCATGGACGCCGAGGGCATGGACGAGGGCGTCTCCATGGCCGCCACCGTGCTGCTGGTGGAGGACGAGGAGCAGGTGCGCGACTTCATCCGCCTGACGCTGGAGGACATGGGCATGCGCGTCGTCACCGCCGCCGACGGGCCGGAGGCGCTGAACGCCTTCGCCGCGCACGGCGGAGCGTTCGACCTGCTGGTCACCGATCTCGTCATGCCGAAGATGAGCGGCGCGGAGGTGGCGCGCACCCTGCGGCGCGAGAGCCCGGACCTTCCCATCGTGCTGATCTCCGGCTACCCGCCGGAGACGGAGATCCTGGACGACCTGCTGGCCGACACCCGGCGCGTGATCTTCCTGCACAAGCCGATCAACCCGGACGAGCTGGCCGGCCAGATCCACGCCCTGGTCGTCTGAGGGGGCGGGCGGATGGGCGTTCCTCCCGAGCTTCCCTCCGGCGGCCCGCGCGGGCTGGACAGCTACGACGTCGACGCGCTGCTGATTGAACTGGGCGGCGACGACGGCTCGGCCACTGAGAGCGAGCGCAACGTCTGCCAGACGGTGGAGGAGCTGTACTCCAGCCGCAGCCGCTTCCAGATGGCCGAGGCGCTGGACGAGTTCCTGGACGGTCGCCGCATCACCCCCACCGAACTGCTGCACACGGTGGAGCCGCAGCGCCAGCTGGACTCCTGGTACCGCCACGACGGGGTTCTGGAGCGCACGGCGCACGCCCAGTCCGTGCCCGGCCGCCGCACCGCGGCGCAACGGCTGGAAGAGCTGAAGCGCCTGGAGCAGGAGGCGATGGTGCTGACCGTGCAGCGCGCCCACAAGGGCGCGCCGCCGGCCTTCGACGCCCGCACCTTCGCCGCCGCCGTGTCCAGCGCCACCAAGGGCGGCGCCGGCTTCGGCGCGCGCTACGCCATCGACGCGGTGCTGGCCGCGTGGCTGGGCGAGAGCGGCAGCTTCGAGGTGAAGCTGATGCGCCTGCTGTCGCTGGACGGCGATTCGCTGCCGCCGCTGGGGGCGGAGGTCATCGACCAGGTGATCGGTGAGATCCTGGCCAGCCCGGCCGGGGTGGAGGAGCTGTTCGGCTGGCTGGACGGGCTGCGCGCCACGCTGGAGGTGATGGCACAGGTCTGGCGCGGCGGTGCCGTCAGCCACCCGCACACGCCGCCGGTGGTCCGCCGGCTGGCCACCTACGTCGGCGCGCGCGAGGCGCGGCTGGCCCGCCGCGGGCTGGAGATGACGCTGCACCGCGCGCTGCTGGGCGACGCGCGGCTGACGCCGGACAACGCCTACGACGCGCGCTCCATCACCACCATCATGGACGAGCTGCTGGCGCTGGGCGCGCTGGCCGGCAAGCTGCGGGCGCACGGCGTCATCATGGGCGGCGAGCGCACGGTGCAGCTGCTCGACCGGCGGGCGGCGCTGCTGCTGGGCGACGACCGGCTCGACGCCATCATGAAGGGCAAGAGCCACCACGCCCGCCTGATCGACCTCTTCACCTTCGAGGGTGCGGCCTTCGGCGAGGCGAGCCGCAAGGTGATCGTCGGCGCCCTGCTGCGCCAGCTGGACGCCCGCGACTTCACCCAGCGCCTGTTCGAGCACGCCCGCACGCCGCGCGCCCGCATCAAGGCGCTGGCCGACATCCAGCGCCGCGTGCGCCAGTCCGGCCTGACCGAGGCGCAGAAGGACAAGTACGCGCGCATGCTGGACGACATCCAGCACACCTACCTGCGCACCAACCGCATCTTCGCCCGCATCGGCAAGGACAAGACGCCCGGCGTCGACGAGGTGATGGAGTTCGCCAACCTCTGCGCCGAGGGCGCCTTCACCGACGGCAAGTGCATGGCCGCCGCGCGCGAACTGGTCGGGCACCACGTGCGCACCACCGCGTTCCTGCGCGGCTATCTGGCGCGCTGCAAGGACGACACGCAGGGCCGGGCGGAGCGCTACGCGCAGTTCTTCGGCACGCTGGCCGCCTCCGGCACGCCGTTGCGCGACATGGGGACCCTGCGCATCCTGCTGGCCGACGACGAGCCGGCCGCCCGCTCCTACGTCGGGATGATCCTGCGCGACCTGGGCATCAGCGACATCGTGGTGGCGGAGGACGGGCAGCAGGCGCTGTCCGCGTTCGAGGAGCAGGCGGGCCGCCTGGACCTGATCATCTGCGACTGGAAGATGCCCCGCCTGTCCGGCCTGGAGTTCCTGAAGCAGGTGCGCGCCGTGCGGCCGGAGATGCCGTTCCTGATGGTCACGGCGCTGGCCACCATGATCGCGGTGGAGGAGGCGCTGGCGCACGACGTCACCGCCTACATCGCCAAGCCGTTCTCGCCCGAGCAGCTGGAAGAGAAGATCCTGGTGCTGGTGAACCGGTGACGGGCGCTTCTGTCACGGCCACCCGTTGCATTCGTTACAATTCCGAAACCGGGTGTTAACGGCTGGCGTCCTATGACGGCGGGGCAGCCCATCGGACGAATGGGCGATCACGCTCCGGGGAACGCATGGACGCGACCAGCATCGAGGACCGCCGGACCGTCGTTTCCCCCGCAGCGCCGGGCGACACGGCCGAGGTGCGCGCCCGCGTGCGCTGGATCGTGCTGCCGGGGCTGTTGCTGGTCCTGCTGGGGGCGTGCGCCATGGCGGCGCTGCTCGCCGTCACCGCCGACCGGCACGACGATGCGACGATTCTTCGCATCATCGCCGGGCTGTCCGTCGTCATCGCCGCCATGGCCGCGCTGGGCTTCGTCACGCTCCGCCGCGCCGTGCGCACGGCGGAGCTGGTCGAGCGCACGGCCGGCATGCTGCGCGCCGCCAACCGCGACCTTGCCGACAGCCGCCAGCGCTTCCGCGACTTCGCCGAGTCTTCTTCCGACTGGTTCTGGGAGAGCGCGGCCGACCACCGCTTCACCTACGTCTCCGAACGGCTGTGCACGATCACCGGCGGCGATCCGCGCGCGGTGTTCGGCGAGACGCTGACCGGCCTCGGTACCTTCGTCGAGGACGCCGACACCTGGCGGGAGTACGAGGCCGACATCGCCGCCGGCCGCGCCTTCCGCGACCTGGAGATCATGTGGCAGGACGGGACCGGCAAGACGCACGTCTTCCGCCTCGCCGGGCAGCCGGTGCGGGACGCCGACGGCCGCTTCGCCGGCTACCGCGGCACCGGCGTGGACGTCACGACCGAGACCATGGCGCTGGTCGAGGCGCGCTTCATGCAGGTCGTCGTGCACGACGCGCTGGACAGCATCTCCGAAGGTTTCGTGCTGTTCAGCGCCGATGGCCGCCTGCTGTTCTGCAACGGGCAGTACCGGCGCGCCTACCCGAACATCGCCGACGTGCTGGTGCCCGGCACGCCGTTCGAGGAGATCCTGCGCGTGGCCGCCGAGCGTGGCGGCTACCCCGACGCGCAGGGCGACATCGGCACCTGGATCCAGGACCGGCTGAAGCGCCACCTGGAGCACGAGGCGCCGGTCGATCGCCAGCTGTCCGACGGGCGTTGGTACCGGATCAGCGAGCACGCGACGGGATCGGGCGGCATCGTCAAGATCCTGATGGACATCACCGAGCTGAAGCGGCGCGAGCAGGAGCTGGCGCAGCAGACCGACCAGCTCGCCACCACCGTCAACGCGCTGCGCGAGAGCGAGAAGCGCTACCGCCAGCTGGTCGAACTGGCGCCCTACGGCATCGCCATCTGGGACCGCACGGCGATCCGCTTCGCCAACACCGCCGCCGCGTCAATCCTCGGCACCGGCGGCTCCGGCAGCCTGGAGGGGGCACCACTCGCCAGCCTGTTCACCGGCGTGGACGGCCTGGAGGCCCGCCTGGGCCGCGCCGTCGAGGGGCCGGGCGAGCGCGTGGCCTGCGAGGCGGTGCGCCCGAACGGCGAGCGCCGGCACGTGGAGGTCGGCGCCTACCCGGCCGTCTACCAGCGCGAGCCGGCGGTGCTGCTGGTCATCGCCGACGTCACCGACCGCCGCCGGGCGGAGGAGGAGCTGCAGCGCGCCCAGAAGATGGAGGCGGTCGGCCGCATGGCCGGCGGCATCGCGCACGAGTTCAACAACATGCTGACCGCCATCGGCGGCTTCGCCCGGCTGGCCGAGCGCAGCCCCGGCGACGAGGCGCGCGTTCTGACCTGCGTGCGGGAGATCGCCAAGGCGTCGGACCGCGCGGCGGCGCTGACCGGGCAGCTGCTGGACTTCAGCCGGCGCCGCTCGACCGAGGAGATGGAGGTCATGGCGCTGGCCGGCCTCGTGCGCGACCTGCGCGTCTTCCTGAAGCCGCTGATGAGCGCCGGCGTCGACCTGGACCTGGACATCCGTGACGCGTCGGCGCACGCCGTCGCCAACGCGGTGACGCTGAACCAGGCGCTGCTGAACCTCGCCATCAACGCGCGCGACGCCATGCCGGACGGCGGGCGGATCACCGTGACGCTGGACGTCATCACCCCCGACGGCGCCTTCTTCAACCGGCACGAGGGGCTGCGGCCCGGCCGCTACGCCGTGCTGCGCGTCGCCGACACCGGCTGCGGCGTGCCGGAGGCGATCCGCGACCGCATCTGGGAGCCGTTCTTCACCACCAAGGAGCCGGGCAAGGGCACCGGCCTCGGCCTGTGGATGGTGTACGGCACGGCGCAGCAGGCCGGCGGTGCCGTCGAGATGGCGTCGGAGCCCGGCAAGGGCAGCGTCTTCTCCCTCTACCTGCCGGCCGTCGATCCGCCGGCCGAGGAGGATGGCGGCATCGAGCCGGTGCGCCTGCCGGAGGGGGAGGCGGCGGCGGTGCTGCTGGTGGACGACGAGGAGTCCGTGCGGTCCTACCTCAAGCTGGCGCTGGAGGAGGCGGGCTGCCACGTGACCGAGGCCGGCGACGGCGTCGCCGCGCTGGAGCGCTGGGACGAGTGCGGCGGCCTGTTCGACCTTGTGGTCACCGACGTGTCGATGCCGCGCATGAACGGGGCGGAGCTGGCGCGCGAGCTGGAGGGGCGCAACCCGAACCTGCGCATGCTCTTCCTCACCGGCTACACCTCGCGCGACAAGGCGGAGGGGCTGACGGCGAAGGCCGGGCGCGCGCTGCTGATGAAGCCCATCGGCCCGGAACGGCTGATCCAGGCCGTGCGCGACCTGCTGGCCGACTGAAGCGAAGGGAGTGCGTGGGGACATGGCCAGCGACATCGGCCAAACAGTGCAAGCGGACGCCGCCGCGGACATCGAAGGCGCCGTCGAGACGGCCGCCTGCCGGGAGCCGGACGACTTCTACTCGGCCTCCGCGCGGGAGAGCCTGACCCGTTTCTGCGAGCGCTTCCTGAACGAGAACGCGCTGACGCCGACGGAGCTTCTGCACTCCCCCCGCCACCAGACGACGCTGTCCAACCAGCCGCTGTTCGTCAGCATCCTCCAGCAGGCCGAGCGCATCCTGGGCCACAAGCCCGGCACCATCAACGTGCTGGTCAACGAGGTGGCGCGGCTGACCCGCCAGCGCACCAAGGACTGGACCATCCCCGACCTGCGGCCCGACGGCTACGCCGCCGTCGTGACCGGCCTGCTGGCGCGCCACTCCGCCTTCGACGGCCAGTTCATCGTCGACGCGGCCCTCACCCAGCACATCCAGACCGCCCGCACCTTCGCCGAGAAGGTGGCGCTGCTGATGGAGCTGGCCAACGCCACCGACGACGCGGACGCGCTGGCCCCCATCGACCGGCTGCTGGGCGAGATCGTGCGCAACGAATCCGGCATGGCCTCCATCGCCGGCAACACGCCCTTCGCCGAGCTGGTGGAGGCGCTGGTCACCATGGTGGCCGGCGACCTGCCGCTGCCCGACGACGCGCCCGCCGTGCTGCGCGGGCTGGAGACGCTGATCCGCAGGGCGCCCATGCCGGTGCTGTGCGACGGGCTGATGGTCGCCTTCCGGCGCGAGCTGGCCAAGCCCGACCGCATCACCACCGCCAGCCGCGGCGACCTGTTCGGCGTCGAGACCATCCAGAAGGAGGCGCTGGCGCTGGGCGTGCTGGCGCAGCGCCTGCGCACGGGCGACAGTTTCTTCGGCGGCACGCGGACGGAGTTCGCCTTGCAGCGGCGCATGTCGCTGCTGGTCAATGAGGACTCGCTGCCGGAGATCGTGCGCGGCCGCACCTTCATCCAGAAGCTGCGCATCCTCTTCATGGTGCAGAAGATGCCGCTCGCCCCCAGTTCGGAGCGGGCGGTGAACGCCTACCTGAAGACCTATTTCGACGGGCGCGACTTCGCCGGCCGCCTGCTCGACTGCTTCAAGGAGCAGCTGGACAAGCTGCGCGGGCTGGCCGAGGTGCAGAAGCTGGTCCGCGAGTCGAAGTTCACGGAAGACGACCGCGAGGCCATTTCCCAGCAGATCGACGAGGTGCAGAACGCCTTCATCCGCACCCAGCGCATTCTGTCGCCCCTGGCCGGCAAGGAGGACGCCTCGCCGGAGGCGGTGCTCGACGTCGTCAAGCTGGCCGGCGAGGGCGCCTTCTGCGCCGGCAAGAGCCGGCTGGCGGTGGCGCGCGTGCTGTACCGGCAGGTGCACCGCCCGCGCTTCGTGCGCGCCTTCCTGCTGAGTGCCGCCAGCGGCAAGGAGCGCGCCACGCGCCTTGGCTGGCTGACCGGCGCCTTGTCGGTCATCGGCCTGCCGTTCGCCGACCTGTCGGCCATGCGCGCCCTGGTCGTCGACGACGAGGACGGGCCGCGCAACTATGTGGAATCCGTGCTGCACGACCTGGGCATCGGCGCGGTCGACACGGCGGTCGACGGGCAGGACGCGCTGGACCGCTTCATGGCGCGGGAAGGCGGCTACGACCTCGTGATCTGCGACTGGATGATGCCGAAGGTCAGCGGCCTGGACGTGCTGCGCACGGTGCGCCGGGTGAAGCCGGACCTGCCGTTCCTGATGGTCACGGCGCTCGCCACCCGCAAGGCGGTGGAGAAGGCGCTGGAGCACCACGTGACCGGCTACATCGCCAAGCCCTTCACCCCCGACCACCTGGAGGACAAGGTCCTGCTGGTGCTGACGCAGCGCCTCGCCCCCACCGGGTAAGCGCTACGCCGCCTCGGCCAGCAGGGTCTTCCGGAGCCAGCCGTCGACCGCCTCCGCCACGCGCTCCCAGTCCGGCTCCAGCATCATGGTGTGGCCCATGCCGGGAAAGAATTGGGCCTCCGTGCGCATCAGGCGGGCGGTGGAGCGCACCTGATCGGGCGGCACCAGCAGGTCGCGCTCCGCACCCAGCACCTGGAACGGCGTGCCGCGCATGGGCACCGGCGGGAACGGGTTCCAGTGCATGGTCTCCAACAGCACGCGGCGCGATTCGAGCTGCAGCTTCGGTTCGTACCGCACGATTTCCGAGCGCGGCATGCGGTCGGAGAACATGGCGCGGCGGATGCCTTCCGGATCGACCAGATCGGGGCCGAAGCTGCACAGCAGCGTCAGCTGCTGGAACACCCAGGGATCGCGGAACGCCAGGCCGATGGTGCTTTCCAGCAAGCCATGCGGCGGGGCCGAGGCCATCAGCACGGCGGCCGGCGCCGTGCGGCGGCGGAGTGCCTGCTGCACCACCGTGCCGCCCATGGAATGGCCGATCAGCACCGGCATGGTGCCCAGCCGCTCGCACGCCTGGACCACGTCATTCACATAGTCGCCCAGGCCGTGCCAGGGCAGCGCCTCGTGCCCGTCGCTGCCGCCGTGGCCGCGCAGCGACACGGCGTGCGCCGCCCAGCCGCGGTCGGCGAACCAGCCCAGGAACTTCTCGTCCCAGATCCACGCCCCGCAGAAGGCGCCGTGGACGAACAGGAGGGGGGTGGAGCGGGCCGGTCCGGAGGGGAGGCGGCTGAGGATCTCGAGCTTCGGCATGACCCAAACGTTAGGTGGGCACCCGGCGCCTGTCCAGCGCCGCCGCGAACATGGCAGCGTTGCTGTCGTGATCCGGCCTCAGCGCCCGTCCAGCCTCAGCGACCGTCCAGCAGGTGCGTGCGGAACCACGCGGCGGCCGACTGCACGACGGTGTCCAGCGCGCCGGGTTCCTCGAACAGGTGGCCGGCGCCGGGGATGATCTCCAGCGCCTTGATGCCGTGCAGCCGGGCGAAGGCCTGCTGGTTCAGCTCGATCACCGCGGTGTCGGCGCCGCCGACGATGAGCAGCGTCGGTGCCGCGACGCCGTCCAGCCAGACCTCCGCCAGATCGGGCCGCCCGCCGCGCGAGACGATGGCGGTGACGTGGTCGTGCTCGGCCGCGCGCCCGGCGGCGATGAGGGCGGCGGCGGCCCCGGTGGAGGCGCCGAAATAGCCGATCGGGCAGCCGTTGCAGGACTCGAGCGCGTGCACGAAGCGCGTCGCCTGCACCAGCCGTTCGGCCAGCAGGTGGACGTCGAAGACGTTGGCGCGGTCGCGCCCCTCCTCCTCCGTCAGCAGGTCGAACAGCAGCGTGCCCAGGCCGGCCCGCTGCAGGCCCTCGGCCACCAGCCGGTTGCGCGGGCTGTCGCGGCCGGAACCGCTGCCGTGCGCGAACAGGACGACCGCGCCGAACCCGTTCGGCAGCAACAACGTCCCCGGCAGCCCGACCGGCGGGATGCGAACCTCTTCCTCCACACGCCTGTCCATCGCCTCTCTCCGCTTCTGGCGTCTCCCCTGGGCTCCTCAACAGGCGGAAGGCGCGACTATGCCGGGGCGGTTGGACGGAACGGGCGGATGCAACCGGATGCAACACCGTGCAACGGATTCGGCCGGTTGTTGCATTCGGCCACCGGCGTCGTTTTCGCGCGGAGGGCGCGGAAGGCGCCCCGCCGCGAAGGGCGCGGGTGCGTGGGAATGCGGTGATGCCAGGATCGCAGGCATGATGGCGCCCGATAGGAAAATTGTCAATCCGGCCGGCGCCGCCGTTTGACGGTCCGGGCGGGTGCCGCCATCATTCCCCTTCAACCACCGGAAAGAGGGAGAGAGCGATGCCGCCGCACACCGACGAAACCGCCAAGCCCGCCGTCGTGGACGCCCTGGCGCAGGAGGGGCCGCGGGGCCTGACCGGCTATCCCGAGCCGTTCCGCGCCTGCGTGGCCGGCCGCAGCAAGGTGAAGCTGGGCGATCAATTCGGCTTGACCAACTTCGGCGTCAACATCACCCGGCTGGAGCCCGGCGCGTCGTCGGCCCTGCGCCACTGGCACACCCGGCAGGACGAGTTCGTCTACATGCTGGAGGGCGAGCTGGTGCTGATCACCGATGCCGGCGAGCACGTGCTGAAGCCCGGCATGTGCGCCGGCTTCCCGGCCGGCGTGGCGAACGGCCACCATCTGGTGAACCGCACCGACCGGACGGCCGTGTACCTGGAGGTCGGCGACCGCACCGAGGGCGACGACGCGTTCTATTCGGACGAGGACATGCAGTTCCGGGACGGAAAGTTCCTGCACCGCGACGGGACGCCGTGGTGAGGGGCTGACGTTGGGTTTTCGCTGCCGCTCAACCCAACCTACGGGCGGACCTTGGCGCCGTAGGTTGGGTTGAGGCGCAAGCCGCAAAACCCAACATCCCCGCCTCACTCCGCGGCGCGGGCCAGTTCGTGCCGGTCCAGGGCGCGGTCGAAGTAGGCGATGGTGCGCTTCAGCCCTTCCTCCAGCCGCACCTTCGGCTCCCAGTTTAGCAGCGCCTTGGCCCTGGCGATGTCCGGGCGGCGCTGCTTGGGGTCGTCCTGCGGCAGCGGCTTGGCGATGATCTTGGACGGCGAGTTGGTCAGGCGGATCACCATGTCGGCCAGCTCGCGGATGGTGAACTCGCCGGGGTTGCCGAGGTTCAGGGGGCCGGTGTGCTGTTCCGGCGTGTCCATGAAACGGACGAAGCCCTCGATCAGGTCGTCGACGTAGCAGAAGGAGCGCGTCTGCGACCCGTCGCCGTAGATGGTCAACGGACGGCCCTGCAGCGCCTGCACGATGAAGTTGGACACCACGCGCCCGTCGTTGGGGTGCATGCGCGGGCCGTAGGTGTTGAAGATGCGCACCACCTTGATCGGCAGCCCGTGCTGGCGGTGGTAGTCGAAGAACAGCGTCTCGGCGCAGCGCTTGCCCTCGTCGTAGCAGGCGCGCGGGCCGGTGGTGTTGACGTTGCCGCGGTAATCCTCCGGCTGGGGATGGACGTCGGGGTCGCCGTAGACCTCGCTGGTCGAAGCCTGCAGGATGCGCGCGCGCAGCCGCTTGGCCAGTCCCAGCATGTTGATGGCGCCCAGGACGGAGGTCTTGGTCGTCTGCACCGGGTCGTGCTGGTAATGCACGGGCGAGGCGGGGCAGGCGAGGTTGTAGATCTGGTCCACCTCGACATACAGCGGCCATGTGACGTCGTGGCGGAGCAGTTCGAAATCCGGATGGTCCATCAAGTGGACGATGTTGTGACGCGAGCCTGTGAAGTAATTGTCGACGCAGAGCACTTCATGCCCGTCGGCGAGCAGGCGCTCACAGAGATGCGAGCCGAGGAAACCTGCGCCGCCGGTCACCAGAACGCGCTTGGACGTTGACTGTCTCACGGTTTGCCCTCGTCGATGGCGGCGGCGATGGCCGCGCGGTCGTGGAAGGAGTTCGAAACACTCGCGAAACGGCCCGACAATCCGGAGGTTCAATGTACCATCGGGTCTAGCCCGGTTGCGCCGGGCATCGTAACTCGCCTGCGGGGTTGCATACCCTGACATGCAGGGGGATGCATCGCGGCACGAACTCCTGTAGCCTTGCCCCCACAAGAACGAGGGATGCGCAAGGAGGGGGCATGCGGGCGCGATCGACGATGGCCGGCATCGCCCGCACGGCGGCCGCCTTGTGCTGGAGTGCGGTGGCCCTGCTGGTGGCGATGCTGCCCGGAACCGCCGATTCCCGCGAGTTCCGCGCCGCCGACACGCACCCGGAGGCCTACCCCACCGTCCAGGCGGTCATCGAGATGGGGCGGCTGGTGTCGGCGCGCTCCGGCGGGCGGCACACGATCCGCGTCTTCCACTCCCGCCAGCTGGGCGAGGAGAAGGAGACGATCGAGCAGACGCGCGTCGGCGCCATCGACATCAACCGCGTCAGCCTCGCCCCCTTCAACGGCATCGTGCCGGAGACGCAGGCGGCGACGCTGCCCTTCCTGTTCCGCTCGGTGGCACACCTGCACGCCGTGCTGGACGGGCCGATCGGCGACGAGATCCTGGCCGCGTTCGAGCCGCACGGCTTCGTCGGGCTGGCCTTCTACGATTCCGGCGCGCGGTCGATGTACAACGCCAAGCGCCCCATCCGCTCGCCCGAGGACATGAAGGGCCTGCGCATGCGCGTGCAGCAGTCGGACCTGAACGTCGCCATGCTGGCCGCGCTGGGCGCCACGGCGCTGCCGCTGCCCTTCGGCGAGGTGGTCACCGCGCTGTCCACCGGCATCATCGACGGGGCGGAGAACAACTGGCCCAGCTACGTCCACAACGAGCACTTCCGCATGGCGCGCTATTACTCGCTGACCCGCCATTCCATGATCCCGGAGGTGCTGGTCATGTCGAAGAAGGCGTGGGACGGGCTGCCGGCGGAGGACAGGGCGCTGTTCCGCGCCGCCGCGCGCGACAGCGCGCTGCACATGCGCCGCCTGTGGGAGGAGGCCGAGCGGGCGTCGGAGGCCGCGGCGCGCGCCGCCGGGGTGGAGGTGGTGGAGATCGCCGACGCCGAGCCGTTCCGCCGCGCCATGCTGCCCGTCTATGACCGCTTCATCGGCAATCCGGCCCTGAAGGACCTGGTGCGCCGCATCCAGGCGGCGGAGTAGCGCCGCCATGGCGGTGGAGACGGCCGACACGCGCACAGCCGATACGGGCGTGCCGCTGCCGTCCCCGCCGCGGGCGCGGCGCTTCGCCGGGCGGCTGCGCGCCATCCCGGTCAGCTGGCGCATCTTCCTTATTGTCGCGCTGAACGGCATCGCCATGCTGGCGCTGGGCGGGCTGGTCTGGGGCGGGGCGGCGGTGATGGAGGCGGAGTGGGCCGTCGTCCGGCAGGTGGAGGAGAACGACCGCCTGTTCACCGCCGTGGACAGCGACGTCAGCCGCATGCAGAGCCTCGTCCACCGCTACCTGCACGGGCCCACCGAGGAGCTGCTGACCGAGATCGGCCGGCGGCGCGAGGGGCTGATCGGCAAGCTGCAGGCCACGCGCGTGGCCGACCCGGCGATGGCGGACGACATCGCGCAGCTGACGTCGGCCGCGCGCCGCTTCTTCGCCAGCTTCGATGCCCTGCGCGACATCATCGCCCGCACCCGGCGCACCTACGACACCGCGGTGCTGAAGACCGGCGGCGAGATGGCCGGGCTTTACGCCATCCTCGACACCGCGGCGCGCGACCGCAACCATCTGGTCCTGCCGGCGCTGGGCAAGTCACGCGAGGCCTTCGCCAACGGCCTGCTGGCCGCCAACGCCTTCTACCTGACCGGCGAGGAGGCGGCCGGGGCGCGGGCGGAGGGGGCGTTCCAGGCCATCGCCCGCTCCATTCCGGTGATGCGCGACCTGGCCAGCGACGATCTGCAGCGCAGCGCGCTGGACGCGCTGGGCGAGCGGGTGGACCTGCTGCTGCAGGGGCTGGCGCAGCTGCGCGCCGGGGCGGAGGAGCAGGCGCGGCTCGTCGGCAAGGAGATCGACGGCGGCCAGCGCGCCATGGCGCAGGTCATCGACCGCCTCGCCGCCACCGGCCGCCAGCGCGACGCCGAGGCGCAGCGCCGCTTCGACGAGGTGGTGCGCGACGTCGGCTGGAGCATCGCGCTGGTCGGCATCGTCTTCCTGGCGCTGAGCGCCGCCGCCTCCTGGGCCATCGGGCAGAGCATCCGGCGGCCCCTGCGCGGCCTGATGGAAGCCATGGGGGCGATCGCCGGCGGCGACTACGGCCGGCCGGTGGACGGCACGGCCGTGCGCGACGAGATCGGCGCGATGGCGCGCTCGCTGGCGGTGTTCAAGGAGAACGCCGTCCTCAAGCGCCGCATGGAGCTGGAGCGCGAGGCGCAGGAGCGGCGCTGGCGCACCATGCTGGAGACCAGCCCCGTCGGCATCTCCATCGTCACGCAGGAGATGCACACCCGGCTCTACAGCAATCCCAAGTACGACGAACTGTTCGGCATCACCGAGCACGACGACGCGCTGGATCAGAACGTCGAGGAGTCCTTCGCCGACCCGGCCGACATCGGCCGCATCGTGGCGCGGTTCGAGGCGGAGGGCGCGGTGAGCGGCGTGGAGGTCAAGCGCCGGCGCCTGGACGGCAGCGAGTGGTGGTGCCTGATCGACATCCGCCCCATGGACTGGGACGGGCAGAGCGCCTTCATCGTCTGGCACTACGACGTCACCTTCCGCCGCGAGGCGGAGGAGGAGCTGCGCACCGCCAAGGAGGGTGCTGAACGCGCGCTGGCCGAACTGCGCGCCGCGCAGCAGAGCCTGATCCAGGCGGAGAAGATGGCCTCCCTGGGCGCCCTGGTGGCCGGCATCGCGCACGAGATCAACACGCCCGTGGGCATCACCGTCACCGCCGCCTCCCTGCTGGCCGACGAGACGAAGCGGACGGTGGAGCGCTTCCGCGGCGGGGCGCTGCGCAAGTCCGACTTCCAGACCTACATCGACATGGCGGAGGAGGCGACGCAGCGCATCCTGGCCAACGCCGACCGCGCCGCCGGGCTGATCCAGAGCTTCAAGCAGGTGGCGGTGGACCAGACGCGCGACGACCGCCGCGTCTTCGAACTGGGCCAGTACGCGCGCGAGGTGCTGACCAGCCTCGGCCCCCGCCTGCGCCCGCGCGGCATCGCGGTCGAGCTGGACTGCCCGGAGCCGGTGCCGGTGGACGGCTATCCGGGGCCGGTGGCGCAGGTGCTGACCAACTTCGTCATGAACGCGCTGATGCACGGCTTCGACGCCGAGACGCCGGGGCATATCCGGATCAGCGTGCGCCTGCTGCCGGGCGAGGTGGTGGAACTGGTCTTCCGCGACGACGGCAAGGGCATTCCGGCCGACGTGCTGCCGCGCATCTTCGACCCGTTCTTCACCACCAACCGCACCGGCGGCGGCACCGGCCTGGGCCTCAACATCGTCTACAACCTCGTCCGGCAGAAGCTGCGCGGCAGCATCGCGGTGGACAGCGCGCCGGGCAAGGGGACGGCCTTCACGCTGCGCTTCCCGCGCGTGCTGTGACGTGCACGACGTTGGGTTTTGCGGCTGACGCCTCAACCCAACCTACGGGCGCGTCGTGGGTTGGCCCGTAGGTTGGGTTGAGCCGCAGGCGAAAACCCAACGTCGCGGTCCTATGACCTTTGTCCCTTTGCAAGCGCGTGCGGATGCGCTAGTCATCCGCGCGACGGTTCCGCGCGAGCGGATGAAAAGGGAACGCGGTGCGATGCCGCGGCTGCCCCCGCAACTGTAAGCGTCGAGCGCCCCGCCAACGGCCACTGGGAAACTGGGAAGGCGGCAGGGTGCAGCGACACGCGAGCCAGGAGACCTGCCGTCGAAGCGCGTCACGCGACCGCCGGACGGGGTTTTCCGGCGGGACGGACCTCCGTTGTGCGGTGGCGCCACCCAAGGGTGGATCGGACCGCGCCGGAGACAGCCTCTCCCGGCCCGCGCGGCGCGTCCGGCTTCGCCCTTGGCTGCGACAACCGCGTGCCGATGGGGCTTTTCCGCATGTCTTCCGTTCTTCGTTTCCGTTCCGCCACCGCGCTGGTGGCGCTGCTGTCCGCCTTGCCCGCTTCCGCGCAGGAGGTGCTGCCGGAGGTCGTCGTCAGCGCGTCCCGCCTGGAGACCGCGCCGGAGCGCGTGGGATCCGCCGTCACCGTCATTTCCGGTTCCGACGTGGAGCGCCTGGGCCGCCCGGACGTATTCGGCGCGCTGCAGGGCGTGCCCGGCGTGGCGCTGACGCGCAACGGCGGCATCGGCACCACCGCCTACGCCCGCGTCCGCGGGGCCGAGCCGGGGCAGACGCAGGTGCTGATCGACGGCGTGCTGGTCAACGACCCGGCCAGCACCGACAACGCCTTCAACTTCGACGCGCTCGCCGTCACCGCGCTGGACCGCATCGAGGTGCTGCGCGGGCCGCAGAGCGCCCTGTACGGCAACGACGCCATGGGCGGCGTCATCAGCGTCGTCACCAAGCGCGGCAAGGGCGCGCCCACCGTCACAGGGCTGGCCGAGGCCGGCAGCTACGCCACCCACCGGCAGGCGGTGGGCGTCAGCGGCGGGACGGATCGGGTGGGCTACGCGCTGTCGGGCACCAACCTGTACACCGGGGGCTACTCCCGTCTCGCCAACACCGCCGAGAAGGACGGGGCGCGCGGGCGCGGCGTCACGGCCAAGGCGGACGTGGACGTCACCGAGAACTGGACCCTGGGCGTGGCCGGCGGCCTGTTCGACCTGCGCAGCGACTACGACGCGTCCAGCCGCGACGCGGCGTATCGGCTGGAGAAGACGCTGCGCTACGGCAAGCTGGACAATACCGTGACGCTGTTCGGCGGGCGGATGGAGAACGTCGTCTCCCTGTCGGCCACCAGCACCGACCGCTCCTTCGACGAGCCGCGCACGGCGACGCCGCACACCAACTATGAAGGCACGCGGGTGACCGGCGAGTACCGGGCCAACATCCACGTGGACGCCGACGACGTGCTGACCGTGGGCGCCGCGCGGGTGCGCGAGAGTGCCCGCATCACCACCGACAACGGCCGCCGCACGACGCTGGGCACCGACGCCAGCCTGACCACCGATTCCGTCTACGGCCAATACGTGCTGGGCCTGTGGGACCGGCTGACGGTGACGCTGGGCGGCCGGCACGACCACAACGACCGCTTCGGCGGCAAGAGCACCGTGCGCGCCACCGCGTCCTACCGGCTGACGGAGAGCGGCACCACGCTGCGCGCCAGCATCGGCACCGCCGGCAAGGCGCCGACGCTGTTCAACCTGTACGCCCCCATCTACGGCAACCCCTCGCTGCGCCTGGAAAGCAGCACCGGGGCGGACGTCGGCGTCGAGCAGGCGTTCCTGGACAGGCGGCTGACCGTGTCGGTCACGGCGTTCCACAACCGCTTCAGCGACCTGATCACCTTCGAGAGCGCCACCAACACCTACGCCAACGTCGACCGCGCCCGCGCGCAGGGGCTGGAGGCCGGCGCGACGTGGCAGGCGAGCAAGGAGCTGAAGGCCACCGCCACCTACACCTTCACCGACAGCCGCAACGAGACCACCGGCCGCGCCCTGCCGCGCCGGCCGAAGCACCAGGGCAGCCTGGGCGCCGTGTGGCAGGCGACGGAGGCCGCGCAACTCGGCGGGCAGGTGCGTTTCGTGGGGCCGCAGGCCGACAGCACCTTCAACAACGCGGTCAACGCCGCCTACACCGTGGTGGACGCCCAGGCCGGCTACGCGCTGACCGAGGCGGTGACGCTGTACGGACGCGTCGAGAACCTGTTCAATGCCGACTACCAGGAGGTCGCCCGCTACGCCACGCCGGGCCGCTCCGGGTACGTGGGCGTGAAGGCGAAGTTTTAGGAGCAGGGTGCGGATGGCGCGGATCGAGGCGGACGGCGTGCGGGTGACCCTCGGCGGGGCCGAGGTGCTGCGCGGCGTCGGCGTGTCCGCGCACGGTGGCGAGGTGGTCGGGCTGATCGGCCCCAACGGCAGCGGCAAGACCACCCTGCTGGGCGCGCTGGCCGGGCTGCTGCCGCGCAGCGGCGGCACGGTGCTGCTGGACGGCCGGCCGCTCGACGGTTTTGCGCCGGAGGAGCGGGCGCGGCGCCTGGGCTACCTGGAGCAGAACCCGACGGCGCACTGGCCGCTGGCGGTGGAGCGCGTGGTGATGCTGGGCCGCGCCCCGCACCGCACCGCCTTCGGCGCCGAGACGCCGGAGGATCACGCGCTGGTGGAGACGGCGCTGAGGCGCTGCGACGCCTGGGCGTTCCGCGGGCGGGCGGTGACCAGGCTGTCTGGCGGCGAGCGGGCGCGCGTCATGCTGGCCCGCGTGCTGGCCGGCGCGCCGTCCGTGCTGCTGGCCGACGAGCCGGTGGCGGGGCTGGACCCCTACCACATGCTGCACGTCATGGAACTGCTGCGCGCCCTGGCGGGCGAGGGGATGACGGTGGTGGTGGTGCTGCACGACCTGTCGCTGGCCATGCGCTTCTGCGATCGGCTGTACCTGCTGGACCAGGGCACGGCCGCCGCCGCCGGGGCGCCGGGTGCGGTGCTGGAGTCCGGCGTGGCCGAGCGGGTGTTCAGCGTGCGCCTGCTTCGCGGCGAGGGCTGGGCTTTGCCGTGGACGCGGCTGGAGGAGAGCGCATGAGTGCCGCCTTGAACGCCGACGTGACGCTGGTGCTGGGCGGCGTGCGCTCCGGCAAGAGCCGCCACGCGGAGGGGCTGGTCACGGCGAATCCTGCGCCCTGGATCTACGTCGCCACGGCCGAGGCGTGGGACGACGAGATGTGTGCCCGCATCCGCCGCCACCGGGAGGACCGTGGCGCCGGCTGGACCACGGTGGAGGAGCCGCTGGACCTGCCCGGCGTGCTGGAGCGCGTGGCGGTGGCGGGCACCGCGGTGCTGGTGGACTGCCTGACGCTGTGGCTGTCCAACCTGATGGGGGCGGAGCGCGACGTGGCGGCGGAGACGGCGCGGCTGCTGGACGCCCTGGACCGGGTGGCGGGGACGGTGGTGTTCGTCTCCAACGAGGTGGGCCTGGGCATCGTGCCGGACAACGCGCTGGCCCGGCGCTTCCGCGACGACGCCGGGCGGCTGCACCAGGCGGTGGCGGCGCGGGCGCGGCGGGTGGAGTTCGTGGTGGCCGGGCTGCCGATGGTGCTGAAGGGGTGATTGGAATGGCGCGCGCGCTGATGCTGCAGGGCACGGGGTCGGACGTCGGCAAGTCGCTGCTGGTGGCCGGGCTGTGCCGGGCGTTGGTGCGGCGGGGCCTGACGGTGCGGCCGTTCAAGCCGCAGAACATGTCCAACAACGCCGCCGTGACGCCGGACGGCGGCGAGATCGGCCGGGCGCAGGCGCTGCAGGCGCGCGCCTGCGGCGTGCCCCCCAGCGTGCACATGAACCCGGTGCTGCTGAAGCCGCAGTCGGACGTCGGCGCGCAGGTGGTGGTGCACGGCCGCGTGCACGGCAACGCGCGGGCGGCCGACTACCAGAGCCGCAAGGGCGAACTGCTGGGCGCTGTGCTGGACAGCTTCGCCCGGCTGCGTGCAGAGGCCGACATCGTGGTGGTGGAGGGGGCGGGCAGCCCGGCGGAGGTCAACCTGCGCGCCGGGGACATCGCCAACATGGGCTTCGCCTGCGCCGCCGACGTGCCGGTGGTGCTGGTCGGCGACATCGACCGCGGCGGCGTCATCGCCAGCCTCGTCGGCACCCACGCCCTGCTGGCGGCGGAGGAGCGGGCGCGGGTCAAGGGCTTCCTGATCAACAAGTTCCGCGGCGACGTGCGGCTGTTCGACGGCGGCCTGCGCGTGATCGAGGAGCGCACGGGCTGGCGCGGCTTCGGCGTCGTGCCGTGGCTGAAGGAAGCGGCCCTGTTGCCGGCCGAGGACGCGGTGGCGCTGGACACGTGGCGCACGCGGGCGGGCGGGCCGATCCGGGTGGCCGTGCCGATGCTGTCGCGCATCTCCAACTTCGACGATTTCGACCCGCTGGCGCTGGAGCCGGAGGTGTCGCTGGCCATGGTGCCGCCAGGGCAGCCGCTGCCGGGCGACGCCGACCTGATCGTGCTGCCGGGCAGCAAGGCGACCATCGCCGATCTGGCTTTCCTGCGCGCCCAGGGCTGGGACGTGGACCTGATGGCGCATCGGCGGCGCGGCGGGCGGGTGTTGGGCATCTGCGGCGGCTACCAGATGCTGGGCCGCCGCATCGCCGACCCCGACGGCATCGAGGGGCCGCCCGGCGAGGCCGCGGGCCTCGGCCTGCTCGACGTCGACACGGTGCTGAGCGGGCCGAAGGTGCTGACCGAGACGGCGGGGGTGGAGGTCGCCACCGGTGCCGCCGTGCACGGCTACGAGATGCACATGGGCCGCACCGCCGGCCCGGACGGTGCCCGCCCGATGCTGCGGCTGGACGGCGGCGGCACGGACGGGGCGGTGTCGGCGGACGGGAGGGTGGCGGGCTGTTACCTGCACGGGCTGTTCGGCGCGGACGGCTTCCGCGCGGCGTTCGTCAAGGCGCTGGGCGGCAGCGGTGCCGGCGGACTGGCCTACGACGCGACGGTGGAGCAGGCGCTCGATTCGCTGGCCGAGCGGCTGGGGGAATGTGTGGACGTGGACGGATTGCTGGGCGTGGCGGGGTGAAATCTCCCTCCCTCGCCCCCGGCGGGGGAGGGAAGGGGCCCACGAAGTGGGAAGGGTGGGGGCAACGGCCTTCGTGGCAGGCGAAGGCATCGGCTGGCGGATGGGCTATGGATCAAGAATACAGAGATTCAGAGATTGAGAGAGAATGAGGGGCTCGGTCACGTCTCAGAGGCTGCACGGAGCCGCGAGTGGTGCAAAACCCTCCATATCTCTTCATCTCTCAATCTCTTATTTCTTGATCAGCCCCCCCTGTCGCCAGCCGATACGCCGCTGATTCTCGCACACAACTTGCCCCCACCCTCCCGGCCTGCGGCCGGGCCCCTCCCTCCCCCGGCGGGGCCGCTACCTTATGCACACATGTTGCGATACAGCAGAGAAAAAGCCCCTCTCCCCTTGCGGGAGAGGGGTTGGGGAGAGGGGGCATTACGCCCGGTAGGGCGGAGAACGGCCTTCCTTCGTGCGTTCTACGTGTGGCAGGTCGCTTGGAAATTACGTTTACCACCCTCTCCCCAACCCCTCTCCCGTCAAGGGAGAGGGGCTTTTTCCTTCCTGATCAGCCACTTAACGCATTTGCGAAATGTGTGCATCACATAGCGGCGGGGCCGGGGGAGGGGCAGGATTTGGTCACAGCGCCACCGCCACCACCGCCGCCGTGCCGAACAAGGCACCGCACGCGTAGCGGTACAGGCCGAGCGCGCGGTCGATGTCGGCGGGCGTGGCGGCGGTGCGGCCATGGCCCATCCAGGCGTCGGTGATGCGCACGGCGCCATAGGTGCGCGGGCCGCCCAGGCGCAGGTCGAGGGCGCCGGCCATCGCCGCCTCCGGCCAGCCGGCGTTGGGGGAGCGGTGGCGGCCGGCGTCGCGCTTCACCGCCTGCATGGCGTCCGCGGGCGATGCCCCCGGATACAGCCAGGATGCCGCGATCAGCAGAGCGGCGGTGAGGCGGGAGCCGGGCAGGTTGACGAGGTCGTCCAGCCGCGCCGCCGCCCAGCCGAACGCCTCGTGGCGCGGCGTGCGGTGGCCGATCATGCTGTCGGCGGTGTTGATCGCCTTGTAGAGCGCGATGCCCGGCAGCCCGCCGACCGCCAGCCAGAAGGCCGGCGCCACGACGCCGTCTGAGAAGTTCTCGGCCAAGCTCTCGATGGCGGCGCGGGCGACGGCGGGCTCGTCCAGCGTTTCCGGGTTGCGGCCGACGATGCGCGCCACCGCCGCCCGCCCCGCCGCCAGCCCGCCCGCGCGCAAGGCGCGCGCCACGTCCGCCACGTGGTCGTGCAGGCTGCGCTGGGCGATCAGGGAGCAGGCGGCCAGCGCTTCCAGCAGGGTGCCGAAGGGCAGGGTGCGCAGCAGGCCGGACAGGACCGACGCCGCCGTGCCGACGATCGCCAGAAGCACGATCAGGGCCAGGACGCCCGCCAGCCGCCGTTGCCAGCCCGGCGCGTCGTCGTGGTTGAGCATCTGGTCGAGGCGGTCTATGACCGCACCGATCCAGACCACCGGATGCTTGATGCGTGCGAACAGCGCGTCGGGGTAGCCGGCCAGCGCCTCGACCGCGAGGGCGAGTGCGAGCACGGTGAAATGGACGTCCACGGTTAATCTGACCCTGCCGGAATGGAGCGGCGATCATGGCGGAAACGGCCGACACCTCCAACAGCGTCGTGCACGGCGGGGACCTGGACGCGGCGCGCGCCGCGTTTCCCGGCGCGCCGGAGCCGTGGCTGGACCTGTCCACCGGCATCAATCCGTGGCCCTACCCGGTCCCGCCGATCCCGGCGGAGGCGTGGACGCGCCTGCCCGGCCGGGGCGCGGAGGCGGCGCTGCTGGCCGCCGCCGCCGGCTGCTACGGCGCGCCGTCCACGGCGCACGTCGCCGCCGCACCCGGCTCGCAGGCGCTGATCCAGGTGCTGCCGCGGCTGCGCGCGCCCGGCCGGGTGGCCGTGCTGGGGCCGACCTACGCCGAGCACGCGCGCGGCTGGGCCGCCGCTGGCCATGCGGTGGCGGAAGTACGCCGGCTGGAGGAGGCGGGGGGCGCCGACGTGGTGGTGATCGTCAACCCGAACAACCCGGACGGCCGCGTCGTCCCCGCCGCCGTCCTGCTGGACCTCGCCGGGCGTCAGGCGGCGCGCGGCGGCTGGCTGGTGGTGGACGAGGCGTTCGCCGACACCATGCCGGAGGTCAGCGTGGCCGGCGAGGTGGACCGGCCGGGGCTGGTGGTGCTGCGCTCCTTCGGGAAGTTCTTCGGGCTGGCCGGGGTGCGGCTGGGCTTCGCGCTGGCGCGGCCGGATCTGGCGGACGCGGTGCGCCGGGGCGTGGGGCCTTGGGCGGTGTCAGGGCCGGCGCTGGCGATCGGGGCGGTGGCACTCGCCGACCGCGCGTGGATCGCGGACATGCGACAACGGCTGGTCGCCGAAACATCCGCTCTTGACGCGCACCTGCAACGCATGGATCTTTCGGTTTCGGGAGGAACGCCGCTCTTTCGCCTCGTCACGCACGACCGCGCCCAGGACTATCATCGGGCGTTCGGGCGTGCCGGCATACTCGTCCGCCGCTTTCCGGAGCATCCGGAATGGTTGCGGCTGGGCCTGCCGCCCGGCGAGGCAGCGCGCGCGCGACTGGCACAAGCCGGCAACCAAGCTGGCAACATAAGGGCGGAAGAATAAAATGCGCGCTGTATTTACCTCGTCGATGAACCAACTGCGACACAGTGGCACACCCAGGGCGTGTGCGGCCCTCGGCTAGCGCTTATCACGTCAGCACGATTGCGGCTCTCTAAAAACTCATGAGAACATCGCCGCTATGTTGGACGCGAACGTCGCCGCGGTGCCCCCGATGACCGAGCCGAAGGCCCGGGCCGGCGGGCACGCGCCGTGGATCATGTTCGAGAACCTGCCGACCGGTGCGTGCGTCGCCACGCCGGCGGGCCGCATCGTCTACGCCAACCGCCACCTGCACGAACTGCTGGGCTATCCCTACGGCGACCTCGTGGGGGAGGACGTCGGGCTGTTCACCGCGCACGACGCGGCGCTGCCCGCCGTCGCCCCGCAGTGCCGCAGCGGGCGCGAGCGGCGCTACCGCTGCCGCGACGGCGATTTCCTGTGGGTGTGCGAGGCGGTCAGCGCCTTCGACGGGCCGGAGGGCGAGGCGCTGGAGTTGCGCATCGCCACCGACGTGTCGCACCACCGCCGGGCCGAGGCGTCGCTGCGCGACCAACTTCTGATGAAGGACGTGCTGTTCGAGACGCTGCCGGTGCCCGTGTTCATCAAGGACGAGGACGGCCGGTTCCTGGACTGCAACGACGCGTTCGAGCGCTACACCGGCCTGCCGCGCCGCGAGATCATCGAGAAGACGTCCTTCGCCGTGATGGATCCGGGCATCGCCCGCCGCCACGTGGAGATGGACCGCGACGTGTCCGTCCACTGGGGGCCGCGCAGCTATGAGGAGGCGGTGCCGCACGCCGACGGCACGGCGCGCAAGGCGCGCATCTCCAAGGCGGTCTATTCGGACAGCGCCGGCGGCTTCGGCGGCATCGTCGGCGTCATCCACGACCTGTTCGACGACCAGCCGACCGAGGCGCGGCTGCAGACCATCCTGGAGCAGAGCCCGATCGGCGTGTCCGTCTCGCGCCGCGACAACGGCCGCGTGATCTTCGCCAACCAGCGCTTCGCCGAGCTGATCGGCATGCAGCGGGAGGAGCTGATCGGCGCCTTCGCCCGCGACTTCTACGTCGACGAGCACCAGCGCAACCGGGTGGTGGAGCGGCTGAAGACGTCGGGCTCCGTCGTCAACATGGAGGTGCAGTTCAAGAAGGCCGACGGGTCCACCTTCTGGACGCTGTTCACGGTGAACCAGGCGTCGATCCACGGCGTGCAGGTCAACCTCGCCTGGATCTATGACTACACCGAGCGGCGCAACATGGAGGAGGCGCTGCGCGACATGGCCTCCAAGGACCCGCTGACCGGCATCTACAACCGCCGCTCCTTCATGGAGCTGGCGCGCCAGCAGATGTCGCGCGCCCAGCGCTTCAACGAGCCGATGTCGGTGCTGGTGCTGGACGTCGACCACTTCAAGCGCATCAACGACACCTACGGCCACGCCACCGGCGACGACGCGCTGCGCATGGTGGCCGGCGCCTGTTCGGCGATGCTGCGCGAATACGACGTGCTGGGCCGGCTGGGCGGCGAGGAGTTCGTGATCATCCTGCCCGGCACCACCGGCGACGAATCCCGCGTGGTGGCCGAACGGCTGCGCCGCCACCTCGCCAAGATGCCGATCCCGGGGCCCGAGGGGCGGTTCCATCTGACCGCCAGCATCGGCATCGCCGGGGCCGACCACTCCGTCGACACGCTGGAGAAGGCCATCCACCGCGCCGACCTGGCGCTGTACCGCGCCAAGCGCGAAGGGCGTAACCGGGTCATCGTGTACGAACCCGGCATGTAGCACCCCCGGCGGGCTAAGGCCGAATGCCGTTCGGTGCCCGGCCTCCCGCGCATTACATGTCGGAGCCGGTGAAGTCCTGGCGGCGATGCGATCGGGGGTTGTCCATGCCGGTTTTGCGCGGAGGGCGGTGCGTTCGCGCCGTGGTGCTGCTGGCGGGAGTGGCGATGCTGGGCGGCTGCGCCATGACGGGGTCGCGCTACGCCCAGCCGTCGGACGCCTGCTTCGTCCACCGCAAGGCGCTGGACACGGCCGGGCAGGGGTTCGCCGGCAGCCCGGCGGCGGTGACGGAGAACGCCGAGGCCGGAGCCTACTGGCAGGCGCGCCGGGCGCGCACCCGCGACCGCGGCCGGCTGTACAACGCCGTGCTGGCCGACGCGGAGGCCGAGGTGCACCGGTTGGGAGCGCTCCGCACCGCGTTCGACCGGCTGATGGACTGCCGGCGTGCCCAGGCGGCCGAGCTGCGCGAGGCGTGGTCGTCCGGCCGCATGCCGCGATGGGAGGCACGGGGCCTGCTGGACGAACTGGCGGAGGCGGTGGGGGCGGACCGGGCGCTGGCCGACGACATCGCTGTTGACCTGGAGCGCCGCTCGGAACAGCTTGCCCATGCCAGCGAGCGCATGAGCCCCGGCACCGGGGCCAAGGTGCGGGCGCGGGCGATGCGCCGCGCCGTGCTGCCGGCGCGGGACGACGCGTCGCTGCGGCGGCGCGTGCTGCCGATGGACAAGGCGGCGGCGCGCACGGTGCGGATGGTGGAACGGCTGCTGGAGGGGCGGGAGCGCTTCCGCCTCGCCCGCGCCGCGGTATCCGATCCGACGGTGGTGACGGGGCGGCTCGATTCGCCCGCGGGGTGACGGCAAGGGAGGAGGGGCAGGGTGGTCGCGACGTTCGAGACGAAACGCCTGGTGGCCGCGCGTGCCCATCCGGACGACCTGGACGACCTGACGCGCATGCACACCGACCCCAAGGTCATGGAGACGCTGGGCGGCAAGGCGTGGACGCTGGAGCAGACGCAGGCGTTCCTGGAGCGCGTCATCGACCACTGGGACCGCCACGGTTACGGCGTGTGGACCCTGCGCGACCGGGAGACGGGCGCCTTCGCCGGGCGCGCCGGGCTGCGCCGCAAGGTCATCGACGGTTACGAGGAGACGGAGCTGCTGTACGCCCTGATGCCGGAGCATTGGGCGCAGGGGCTGGCGACCGAGGCGGCGCAGGGCATCGTGCGCGTCGCCTTCGACCGGCTGATGTTCCCGCACCTCGTCGCCTTCACGCAGCATTCCAACGCCGCCTCGCGCCGGGTGATGGAGAAGGCCGGCTTCGCCTTCGAGCGGGACTTCATCCACGCCGGCCTGCCGCACGTGCTCTACCGCATGCGCCGGCCGTCCGGCGGCGTGGGCTGATCCGGTGGCGCTCACCCGCCAGCAGCGCCGCCAGCAGGAGCGCGACGACGAACGCCTGCTGCGCCACGGCATCCCGCTGAACGAGGACGCCGCCCCGCTGCTCGCCGAGGCGCGGCGCCTGCTGCGCATCCTGGCGCGCGGCGAGGCGACGCGCGCGGGCGACGCGGCGGCGGCCATCCACGCCGGCTTCGACACCGCGCTGCGCTGGGCGAAGCCGGAGCCGGCGGCCTGCCGCCGGGGCTGCGCGCACTGCTGCGTCAGCTACGTCGCGGTGACGGCGCCGGAGCTGTTCCTGATCGCCCGCAGCCTGAAAGGTCCGCGCCGCGCCGCCGTCGCCGCCCGCGTGGCGGAGGCGGACGCCGTGACGCACGGCCGCACCCTGGCCGAGCGCTTCGCCGAGCCACGGTTCTGCCCGTTGCTGGAGGATGGGGCGTGCGGTGTCTACGCCGTGCGGCCCAGTTCCTGCCGCAGCCTCGCCAGCTTCGACGCGGAGGCCTGCGCGCGGGCCTTCGGCGCCAACAGCGGCGAGGGGCTGCCCGGCCCCGCCGCCGGCCTGGAACTGCGCAGCGCCTATCAGGCGAGCCTGCGCGCCGCGCTGACGCTGGCCGGCCTGCCGGCGGTGGCGTACGAACTGAACGCCGGGCTGAACCGCGTGCTGCAGACCCCCGATGCCGAGGCGCGCTGGCTGGCCGGCGAGGACGTGTTCGCCGGCATCCCGGCGGAGGGTGGGGCGAAGCCCAACTTCGACGCCACGGTGCGGTTCCTGGTGCAGGAGATCCAGGCGGAGGGGGCTTGCCCGGCGTAGGTTGGGTCTGGACCCAACGTCCTTCGCATGGCGGACACGTTGGGTTTTCGCTGGCGCTCAACCCAACCTACGCGTCGATCCTCGGGTTGGGCGTTGCTCCTACAACGCCCGCGCCGACAGGGGCATGCCGCGCACCTCCGCCACGTACCCCTCCAGCTCCGCGGCGCGGCGGACGCCGGTGTGGCTGGCCATGACGCGGCGGCGCGCGGCGCGGCCGATGGCGCGGGCGCGCTGGCCGGGGGTGTCGCGCAGCCAGCGCATGACCTGCTCGCCGTCGTTCGTGATCAGGATCTCCTCGCCGGGGGTGAACAGCGTCTCCAGACCGCTCCAGGGGTCGGAGATGATCGGCACGCCGCAGGCCGCCGCCTCGAACAGGCGCACGCTGGGCGACCAGCCGGCGGCGACCATGTCGGCGCGGGTGACGTTCAGCGTGAAGCGCTGCGCGTTGTAGAAGCGGCGGTGCTCGGCCGGCGGCAGGTGCTCCACCCGCGCCACGTTCTCCGGCCAGCCGATGCCGTCCGGGTACTGCGGCCCGGCGACGATGAAGGAGCCGCGCTCCCACGCCCGCGCCGGCTCGACCAGCAGGCGGTCCAGCGTCGGCTGGCGGTCGGGGCTGTAGGTGCCGAGGTAGCCGAGGTCCCAGCGCACCGGCCCCAGCTCCGGGTAATAGCCCTCGGGGTCGACCGAGCAGTACAGCACGCGGGCGCGCTGTGCGCCGAACTGCCGTTCCAGCCGGTCGAGGATCGGGCCGCCGGTGAAGGAGAGGTAGAGGTCGTAGCCGGGGATCTGCCCGGCCGACAGGTATTCGGTGTCGCCGCGCTCCAGCCGGGCCACGGTGACCGGCGTGTCGATGTCGTAGAAGGCGGTGACGCCGTGCGCCGTGCGCTGCACCCAGTCGCCCACCTCCACCCCGTCCGGCACGTAGGAGCCGACGACGACGAGGTCGGCGCGGCGCACCGCGTCGGCGTAGCGCTCGGCCAACTCGTCCAGGCTGTCGTAGAGGGCGACGTCGCAGTAGTCGGGGCTGGGCAGGTCGCGGTTGTCGGCGTACCAGGGCTTGTCGCGCTCCAGGAACAGCACGCGGTGGCCGCGCGCCGCCATGCCCTTCAGCAGTGCGCGGAACGTGGTGGCGTGCCCGTTCCCCCAGGAGGAGGTGATGGACAGGCCGAAGACGACGACGTCGAGTGCACGGGCCATCACACACCCTCCACATGGCGGAAATGGGCGGCGTCGGTGCCGGACAGCAGCGCCTCCACCAGCACGGCGCGCTGTTCGTAGGTGTGGTGCGCCAGCACGCGCTTCAGCGCCGCCTGGCCGATGGCGCGCGCGCGCTCCGGCGTCAGGGCCGCCACGTGTTCGGCCACCGCCGCACCATCGCGGGCCACCAGCACCTCCGTGCCGGGTTCCAGGAACGTCTCGATGCCCACCCATTCGTCGGTGATCAGGCAGGCGCCGGCGCCGGCCGCCTCGAACACGCGGGTGGCGGGGGAATAGCCCATCCGCGCCATGCTCTCGCGCGAGATGTTCAGCACCGCCACGGCGGCGCAGTTCAGCGCGTTGTGGTCGGCGGTGTAGACGTGGCCGATCGCCTTCACGTTGCCCGGCAGCGGCTTGTCGTGCCAGCCGTTGCCGCCCAGGAGGAAGCGCTTGTCCGGCAGGCGGCCGGCGGCGTCCAGGAAGAACTGCTCCACCCGCGCCTCGCGGTCGGGCAGGCGGTTGCCGAGGAAGGTCAGGTCGGCGAAGAAGCGGGCGTCGAAGGGCACGGGGTGGTGCGTGGCCGGATCGAGCGCGTTGTAGATGGGCACGCAGGCCTTCGCCCCCAGCGCCTTGAACGCCGTCACCACCGGCGGCCCGCCGCCATAGGTGAGCACGAGGTCGTATTTCGGAATCAGGCCGCGCAGCGGCTGCTCAGGCTCGGCGTCGAGCTGCGCCAGGGTGGCCGGCGCGTCCACGTCCCAATAGACGGCCAAACCGTCCGGGCGGCGGATGGACAGCACGCCGGCCGCCAGCTCGTCGTCGAAGACGCCCACACCACTGGCCTTCACCACCACGTCCGCACCCCGCGCGTGGTCGAGCGCGCCGTTGAGGCCGTCCTCGGTGGCCGGATAGACGACGACGCGCGCCCAGGGCGGATCGGGGATGTCGCGGTGCTTCTGCCGGTCGTAGGCGTCGGGCTCGTAGAAGGTCACCCGGTGGCCGCGCATGGCGAGCGCCCGGATGATGCCCCGGTAATAGGTCGCGGCGCCGTTCCAGTAGGCCGAAACCAGGCTCGAACCGAAGAACGCGATCTCGAGACCGGCCATCAGACGATGCCCTCCTTGATGTCGGTGGTGGCGATGTCGGTGGTGACGCCGAGCGTGCGGCAGACGGACAACAGCTCCTCCACCCGGTGCGCGCAGGTGTGGCGGCGGCGGATGGTCTCCAGGCCGGACCGCGCGATGCTCGCGGCCATGGCCGGCTCGTTCAGCAGGACGCGCAGCAGCTCCGCCATCGCCGTCCCGTTGCGGGCGACGAGGTAGTCGGCGCCGGGCCGGAACAGCCCTTCCGTGTCGTTCCAGGGCGCGGAGACCAGCGGGATGCCGCAGGCCAGCGCCTCGAACACGCGGATGGTCGGGATGCCGGGCAGCGCCTCCACATAGGGGCGGCGCGGCACGTGCACGGTCACCCGGTGGCGGGCGAAGGCGGCGGGCGCCTTGTGGTTGGCGAGCCACCCGGCGTAGGCGATGCCCGACCGCTTCAGCGCCTCCAGCGCGTGGCCCGGATAGCGCACGCCGTGCACCCGTGCCCGCAGCTTGAGATCGCGGACGGGGCCCAGCAGGAATTCGTGCAGTTCGGCGGTGCGCTCGTCGTCGCCCCAGTTGCCGACCCAGACGAGGTCGCCGTCCTCCGGCGCTCCGGGCATCGGGCGGAACAGGGCGGTGTCGGCGGCCTCGTGCCACGTCCAGGCGCGGCCGGTCCAGCCGAGCTTCAGATAGCGCTCGCGCAGCACCTCGCCGAAGGCCAGCACGCCGTCGTAGGCCGAGAGGTCGAGCGCCGCCATCTCCTCCGGCTTCGACACCACGCGGTGGTGCGTGTCGTGGAACAGCAGGCGGTAGCGTCCGCCCCGCGCCCGGTGCCGGCCGATGCGGGCGACCAGCGCCGGGTCGGTCCATTCGTGCACCAGCACGACGTCGGCCCCATCCAGCGCCTCCTCCAGGTCGAGGGTGGCGGGGTCACAGGTCTCGGACGTCATGCCGGGGAAGGCGGCGTGGAAGTCGTCCACGGCGGCGGGGCCGCCGTCGGCGAGCAGGTTGGACCGGCTCCAGCCGTCGGCGGGCTCCAGCACGCGCACGGCGTGGCCGCGGGCCGTCAGCTCGCGGACGATGCCGCGCAGGAAATGGGCGTTGCCGTGGTTCCAGCAGGAGACGAGGGAGTGGCAGAAAAGGACGAAGCGCATCGGCTTCCGCTTGTCGTTGATGTGGCGCGGCGGGGGCCGCGTGGTGCCCTCATGGTTTCGTGTGGCGACCCGTCTGCGAAGCCCGGGAAAAGCGGTACCCGCTCCGCACCGTGGTGGCCTACCCGTAAGCCACGGGGCCTAGATCAGCACACGCCCGGTTCAGCAGGGTGGCGTACGCGTCCAGATAGCCGCGCGTCATCCGGGCGGCGGTGTACGTATGCGCCCGCCGCCGGGCGGCGATGGACAGTGCCTGCCGGCGCCGGGGATCGGCGGCGAGGCGGTTGAGTTCGCGGGCCAGCGCGTCGCGGTCGTCCGGATCGACGAACACCGCCGCCCCCTCCCACAACTCGCGCAGCGTCGGAATGTCGCCGAGCACCAGGGCGCAGCCGGCGAACGCCGCCTCCAGCGCCGCCAGCCCGAACGGCTCGTAACGGGCGGGCAGGGCGAAGACGGCGGCGCGGCCGAACCAGCGCGCCAGCTCCTCCGAGGGCACGCGGCCGAGGTGGCGGACGTGGCGCGGCGTGCGCACGCTGCCGTCCGGCCCGGACGCGTCGCCGGCCACCACCACCGGCCAGTCCACGCGCGGGGCGGCGGCGTCCAGCGCCGCGATGTTCTTGGCCTTGTCCCACACGCGCCCGGCGCTGAGGATGAAGGGCTGCTTGGGCAAGGGGCGGTAGAGGCCGGCGTCGCGGCCATTGTGGATCATTCGGCGTCGCGGCAGGTCGCCGTAGAGGCGGCCCAGCGTGTCCAGCATCGCGTGCGTCGGCGCCACCACAAGGTCGGCGAGGCGCAGCCCGTCGGCCACGCGCGCCGAATAGCGGTGCCAGCCGGCCGGGGCGTCCTCCCCATGCACCGCCTGCCACCAGGAGCGCACGCAGGAATGCCCGACGCACAGCACCGGCGCGCGGAACGGCAGCGCCGCCTGGGCATAGCCGTTGACGTGCACGACGCCGGGCCGGATCCTGCGTTCCAGGTCCAGCAGCCAGTCGCCGGCCTTCAGCAGGTCCGCGTCCGGGTCGGCCATCCATTCCAGGCGGAAGGGGGCCTCGTCCAGCGTCAGGCCCGGAATGCGCGCGGCGGCGGCGCGCTTGCGGTGGTCGACGCCGCCGCCCATCACCGCCAGCGAGGTGCCAACCCCCGCCCGCGCCAGCCCGCGCGCCAGTTCCAGCGCGTAATCCCAGACGCCGCCGACGGCGTCGGCGGTCATCAGGACGCGGCGGGGGTGTGCGGCGGTCGTCACCTCAGCCGTCCCCCGCCGCCGTTTCCAGTTCCCGAATCGGCAGGGGCCGTTCGTCCTGCAGGTCGCAGAAGGCGCCGTGGTGGGTCAGGTAGTGGTCCACCGCGCGCTCCCACGCCTCGTCGTCGGGCAGGCCCCAGCGCAGTCGGTATTCCGGCGAGCCGGGGTAGGGGAACAGCGGCACCGGGTCGTTGGACCACACGCCGTGCTCCAGCATCATCGCCCGCCATTCCTTGATCTCGGCCGGGTCGTCGCTTTCCGTGCGGATCAGGTTGGCCTGCACGAAGGGCACGACTTTCTTGGCCAGGATCAGGCGCTGGCTCAGCTCGTCCGTGCCCATGCGGCACTTCTTGTCCAGCGCGGCGCGGCCCTCCACGCTCAGGCTCTCCACGCCCGCCTCGATGGACACGCAGCCGGCGCGGCCCAGCAGCTCGATCATCGGCGGCTTCCACAGGTCCAGCCGGGTCTGGATGCCGAATTTCACCGGCCGTTCGGCCAGCGCCTCCAGCAGCGGCTGGTTCGGCAGGAAGATCTCGTCGATGAAGTAGACGTACTCCACACCTTGCGCGATCAGCCCGTCCAGCTCCTCCAGGATGACGGGCAGCGGGCGCTTGCGGTAGGCGTCGCGGAAGTTCTCCTTGGCGCAGAAGGTGCAGGTGTAGGGGCACCCGCGCGAGGTCTCCATCTCCGCCCCCGGCCCCGTCGGGGCGCCGTCGAAGCGGTGATGGTGGTGGTGGTGCCGCTTCACCCATTCGTCCGGCCAGCGCAGCGCCGGCAGGTCGGCGAAGGCGGTCGCCGCCGGGCCGCCGTTGACGCGGACCTCGCCGCCGTCCCGCACGCACAGGTGTTGCAGCGTGCGCCAGTCGGCACCATCGGCCATGCGGACCAGCACCTCCTCGCACTCGCCCATCACCACGGCTTCGACGCCCAGCTTGCGCAACGTCGCCTTGGGCGTGGTGGAGCCGTGCGGGCCGACGGCGACCATGCGGCCGCCGACGTCCTTCAGCGCCGCGACGGTGCGCATCGGCACGCGCAGCTCCGGCGGGGCGCAGCGCCAGAACAGGTAGCTGGGCGCGGTGGTGACCACCGTCACGTCCGGCCGGAAGGCGGCCACCCGCGCCCGCACATCGTCCAGCGTCAGGCCGAACAGCTGGGCGTCGACGATTTCCGCCGTGTGGCCGGCGCGTTCCAGCAGCGCCTTGGCGCAGCCGTACTCCAGCGGCAAATGGGGCTCGCGGCAGCCGAAGTAGATGCTGCCGTCGAAGCTCCAGGGCGGGTTGACGAGCGCTACCCTCATGAGGCCACCCGCTGCAGGTCCGTCTGGGGCCGGTCGGCGGGCAGGGCGGCGTCGGTCAGCCAGCGGCACAGCCGCGTCAGCCCCTCGTCGATGCCCACCCGCGGGCGCCAGCCGGTGCGGGCGAAGAAGCGCTGGGTGCTCGACACGTACCAGGGCTGGTCGCCCGGCCGCCACTCGTCGTAGCGCAGGATCGCCTTGCGGCCGATCAGGCGCGGCATGCGGTCCAGCAGCTCGTGCAGGCTGATGGCGTTCTCCGGCCCGCCGCCGATGTTGTAGGCCTCGCCGCTCAGCGACGCCATGCGGTCGGACGCCAGCAGCAGCGCGTCCACGAGGTCGTCGACGAACAGCACGTCGCGCACCTGCCGGCCGTCGCCGTAGAGTGTGATCGCCTCCTCCGCCAGCACGCGCTTCAGGAAATGGGCGACCCAGCCCTGGTCTTCGGTGCCGAACTGGTGGGGACCGTAGATGCAGCTCATGCGGAAGACGGCGCAGGGCAGGCCGAAGGTGCGCGCGTAGTCCAGCACGTACTGGTCCGCCGCCCCCTTGGAGCAGCCGTAGGGGCTGGCGAAGTCGAGCGGCTGTTCCTCCGACACGCCGCGCCCCGCCAGCAGCGCGTCGCGCGGGACGTAGCGCTCGCCGCTGACGGCGAAGGTGACGCCCGGCAGCTTGCCGTACACCTTGTTGGTGGAGGTGAAGACCAGCGGCGGCGGCTTGGCGCACGCCCGCGCCGCCTCCAGCAGGTTCAGCGTGCCGGCGGCGTTGACCATGAAGTCGTGCACCGGGTCGACGAGGCTGGTGGTCACCGCCACCTGGGCCGCCAGATGGAAGACCCGCTCGGCCCGCGCCACGGCCGCGTCGACGATCGCGCGATCGCGCATATCGCCGACCACGGCCTCCACCGCGTCACCGTGCGTGGCCTGCAGCCAGGCGAGGTTCTGCTCCACCCCCGCGCGCGACAGGTTGTCGAGGATCAGCACCCGCTTGCCGTTCGAGGCGAGGCGGTGGGCGAGGTTGCAGCCGATGAAGCCGGCACCGCCGGTGATCAGCACGCGGTCGGGTTTCGGACGCCCGCTCATGCCGACAGTCCCCGGCCGGCGAGTTCGCGGTTCATCTCCTCGATGCGGTCGATGGCGATCTGCCGGCTCAGCCATTCCGACAGCTCGGCCAGACCGTCCTCCAGCGTGACGCGCGGCTCGTAGCCCAGCACCGTGCGCGCCGCCGTGATGTCCGGCCAGCAGTGGCGGATGTCGCCGACGCGGCAGCGGCCGGTGATCTCCGGCGCTATGTCCTCGCGCCCGACCGCCGTGCACAGCGCCGCCGCCGCCTCGCGCACCGTGCGCTTGACGCCGCTGCCGACGTTGAAGACCTGCCCGGCTGCCTGGGGCGTGGTCAGGCTGAGGCGCAGCGACTGCACGACGTCGTCGACGTGGACGAAGTCGCGCGTCTGCAAGCCGTCCTCGAAGATCAGCGGCGCCTTGCCGTTCAGCAGGCGCACGGCGAAGTTCGCCAGCACGCCGGTGTAGGGGTTGGACAGCGCCTGCCGCGTGCCGTAGCAGTTCCAGAAGCGCAGCGCCGTGGTGGGGATGCCGTACGCCTCGCCGATCAGCAGGCCCAGGCGCTCCTGCACGTACTTGTTGAGGGCGTAGACGGAGGCGAGCGTCGGCACCACGCCCTCGTGCGTGGGGGCGGGCCGGATGCCTTCGCGGCCCGCCACCTCGTGCTCCCAGCGGCCGGCCTTCATCTGCTCCACCGTGCGGGGGCCGACCTGCACGGGGCGTCCCTCGGCATCCACGTACAGGCCTTCGCCGTAGACGCTCATGCTGGAGGCGACGACGAGGCGGCCGACCGGGCGGGCGATCAGCGCCTCCATCAGCACCGCGGTGCCGTGATCGTTGACGCCCACGTACTCGCCGACCTGGTACATGCTCTGCCCGACGCCGACGCGGGCGGCGAGGTGCACCACCGCGTCCACGCCCTGCAACGCGGTCTTCACGGCGTCGGCGTCGCGAACGTCGCCGACCTGCAGCTCGACTTCGGGGGCGAGGTAGTCCGGGCGGCGGCCCGCTTCCCCATGAACCTGCTCGTCCAAGGAATCCAGAACGCGAACACGGTATCCCAACGCCAACAGCTCATCGGCGAGGTGCGAGCCGATAAAGCCGGCACCGCCGGTGATGAGAACTCGTTGGTTCATGGGGTCGGCCCTCCAAAATCTCTCGTTCGTTAGGGGCGTGAACGCAAGCCGTTCCGGGCGAGTTCCTTGGGGGTGGGGGTTTCTTCGATTTCTTCCGGTGTAAGCCCCGCGGCTCCAACGCACTTGCGAATCAACCGCAGAATGCAGATCAAGTTACGGTTCCGCATGGACGCTTCGGGGCTAGCCCCTTGGAAGACGTGGCGGGCGGGCGTGGGCTAACGGTGTGGACGGAACAAGACTTGGATGGGTTTCAGCCGCTCTGTTAGACTGCTGACGATCATGCCCGCGCGGGCGTGGCCGATCGGACGGCGTGCCGGTCCGACGACGGAAGAAGAACGGGTGGGGCATGGACTACACGGTCCGGGACGGGGACGGCGTCCGCGAGGTCTTTCTCAAGGGACAACTGACGTTCGAGGCGGACGACGACTTCCGGAAGATCATCGGTGGCATGGAAAAGGACCGGAGCGGCGCCGGCGTGCCGGAGATGGTGCTGGACATGAGCGGGCTGGATTTCATCGATTCGGCGGGGCTGGGGCTGCTGGTGCTGGCCAACAACACGGCCAACCGCTGCCAAGTCCGGCTGAAGATGCGCGGGCCCAGGGGGCAGGTGCGCGAGATGATCGAGATTTCCGAGTTCCACACCCTCATCCCCTGCGACTTCTGAGGCGGCGGACCCGTCGGCATGGACAGCGCGGCCATCGACACCTGCGCCCCGGACGCCCGCTCCACGGGGCTGCGCGCCCTGGTGGGCCGGCCGACGCGGCGCGGCGCCGCGCGGCTCGCGCGCTGGCTGGCGACGCTGGGCCTGCGCCATGTGGATGTTGCCGTGGGCGGCGAGGAGGTGCAGGCCCTGGCCGGGCGGCGGCCGGACCTCGTGCTGCTTGATTCAGGGCTCGCCGACGGGCGGCTGATCGCGCGCCTGCGCGCGCAAGCCGGGATGGCCGAGGTGCCGGTTCTGGTGATCGGCCGCTTCGCCGGGGCGCGGGAGCGGGCGCGGATCCTGGCGCTGGGCGCCACCGACGTGATCGAGCGGCCGACGACGCTGGCCGAGGTGGCGGCGCGGCTGCGCGTGCATGTGGAGAACCGCTCGCTTGACCGCAGCCTGCGCGAGGTGATCCGCAGCCTCCAGGGCTTCCACACCGACACGGTCGAGCGGATGAAGGTGGCGCGGGACATGCAGCTCGCCCTTCTACCGTCCGAGTCGCTGCGGGGCGAGCTGCAGCGGCGCTACGGCGTGCGGCTCGACCATCATTTCGAATCGAGTTCGGAGCTGGGCGGCGACCTGTGGGGTGCCCGCGCGCTGGGGCCGGATCGGTTCGCGGTGTTCCTGTGCGACTTCACCGGCCACGGCGTGGCGGCGGCGCTCAACACCTTCCGCCTGCACGCGCTGATGGCGCGGATCGAACTGCCGGGCGACGACCCGGCGGCGATGCTGGAGGCGCTGAACGGCCTGCTGGCCGGGCTGCTGCCGGAAACGCAGTTCGCCACCATGCTCTACGCCGTGGTCGACACCGCGGCCGACCGCCTGACCTACGCCACGGCCGGCGCGCCGCGCCCGCTGGTCGGCACGCCGGACGGCGGCACCGTGGTGGGCGAGAGCGTCGGCCGGCCGCTGGGCGTCTCGCCCGGGGCCACGTACCGGAACCGGGAGATGGCGTTCCCGCCCGGCTCCTTCCTGTTCCTGTTCTCCGACGCGCTGTACGAATCGCGCGACTGGGAGGGGCGCCCGTTCGGTTACGAGGGCGTGCAGGAGCTGCTGCGCTGGTCCAGCCATGATTATGCCAGCCATGAAGATGACGCTGAGAACGTGCTGGCCGTGCTGCTGGAGCGCTATTTCGCGGTGATGCCCCGCCCGCTGGCGGACGACCTGACGGCGATCTGGATCGGGCGGAAGCGGGATTGACGTTGGGTTTTCGCTGGCGCTCAACCCAACCTACGGAGAATGCCCGGTCGCGGTAGGTTGGGTTGAGGCGAAGCCGAAAACCCAACGGCGGATCTCACCCGCCCCGGTGCCGTGCGATCTCCACCGTGCCCACCACCGTGTTGCCGCAGCCGAGGTAGCGCACGTCGTCGAAGCTGACGCTGCGCGCCAGCGCGATGCCGCGGCCGTGCAGGTCGCGGGCGCGGGCGGGGTCGGCGTCCAGGTAGGCGCGCCAGTCGAAGCCCTGGCCCTGGTCGGTGATGGTGTAGGTGATGCGCTCCGCGTCGCGCTCGAACCGCACGGTGGCGTGCTTGTCGCGGTTTTCGGCCAGCGCCAGCCGCGCCTCGATCTCGCGCTTCAGGATGTTGGAGGCCTTCAGCCGGCTCTTGGTGGCGAAGCCGATGCCCAGGTTGCCGTGCTCCACCGCGTTCATCAGCAGTTCCATCAGCCCGAACGTCAGCTTGCGCGCGTTCGGGCTGGCGGCGGCCAGCGTGATCGCCAGGTTGTGCGCGTCGCGCGGCGTGCGGAAGCGGAAGGAACCGGATTGCAGCAGCGCCATGGCGTCGGTGCGTGAGCGCACGTCGCCCTCCAGCCGCTTGAGGCGGGTGTAGTCCTCCACCGCCGCGGCCGCCACGGAGCGCAGCAGTTCGCCGTCGTACGGCTTGGTCAGGTAGTAGAAGACACCGGCCTGGATCGCCTCCGCCACCTCGCCGGAGGAATCGGCGATGGTCTGCATGATCACCGGGATCTGCGCCAGTTCCGGATCGCCGCGCAGCACCTCCAGGAAGGCGAGGCCGTCCATGCCCGGCATGCGCCGGTCCAGCAGGATGACGTGCACGTCGTGGCGGCGCGACTTCAGCACCTTCCACGCCTCCGCCCCGTCGGCGGCGTCGACGGTGGCGTAGCCCAGCCGCGCCAGATGGCCGGCGACGACGGCCCGGTTCATCTCCTCGTCATCGACCACCAGGGCCGTTACGGGACCTGCCATGGCGCTGCTCTCAACTCTGTTCTCAACCCTGCTTCTCAGGGGCGCGACCACGCGACATAATCGCAGGCAGTATTAAGAAACGGTTGGCGCGGGCGCCGGTGTTTCCACCGTGGCGGGTGGGGCGTGCTGGCGGCGCACCCGCTCCAGCGCGGCGGCCAGCGCGTCGACGGCGTCCATGGTCACGCCGGCCCCGTCGCCGTGGCGCGCCGCCGCCACGATGCGGGCGGCCGTGTCCGCCATCTCGCGGAAGCCGACGCTGCCGGCGGAGCCCTTCAGCACGTGCGCCTCGCGGCCGGCGCGCTCCAGGTCGCCGTCGCGCACCGCCTCGCGCAGCTGGCGGAGGTGTCCGGGGCAGTCGCGGAAGAAGGTCTGCATCAGGCGGGTGAAGCCGTCGGCACCCATGGCGTCGCGCAGCTCCTCGATCTTGGCGCGGTCGACCGGAGAGGCCGCCGCCGGCAGCGGCGTGCCGAGGGGCGCGCGCGCCTCGCCCGGCGTGCACCCGCTGCGCCGGCCGGCCCAGCGCTGCACGGTGGCGAGCAGCTGTTCGGAATGGATGGGCTTGGACAGATAGTCGTCCATGCCGGCGGCGAGGCAGGTCAGGTCGTCGCCGCGCATGGCGTTGGCCGTGATGGCGACAACGGGCACCCGGGCGCGCTCGCCGGGCAGGGCGCGGATGGCGCGGGTCGCCTCCAGCCCGTCCATCTCCGGCATCTGCACGTCCATCAGCACGAGGTCGTAGGACACCGACCGCACGGCGCCGACGGCGTCCGCGCCGTTCGCCACCGAATCCGCCGCGTGGCCGGCGCGGCGCAGCAGCGCCAGGGTGAGCTGCTGGTTGACCGGGTTGTCCTCGGCCACCAGGATCCGGCAGCGCCGCGCCGCAAGCGGCGCCGATTCGCAAGGCCGGGGCTCGGAAGGCCGGGGCTCGGGGGCCGGCGGTTCGGCGTCGAGCAGGCGGGACAGGCAGGCCTTCAGCGACGCCAGCCGGACCGGCTTGGCAAGGTGCGCCTCCACGGCGGTCGCCCCGGCGTCCTCCTCGCCACCCTGGGAGGAGGACAGCGCCAGGCGCAGGCAGGCCAGCTCCGGCGTGGCGCGGATGCGCGCGGCCAGATCCACCCCGCTGGTGCCGGGCATGCGGTGGTCGAGGATGGCGGCGTGGTAGGGGCGGGGACCGGCGGCGGCCGCCCTCAGCCGGGCGAACGCCGAATCGGCGTCGTCGGCGCAGTCCGCCTCGATGCCGAAGGCCGCAAGCTGGCGGACCAGCAGCTCGCGGTTGGCCGCCACGTCGTCCACCACCAGCACGCGCCGCCCCTGCCAGTCGGGCGCCGGGGTGTCGATGCGCGCGGCGCCCGCCCGCAGCGGCACGGTGAACCAGAAGATGCTGCCGTGGCCGGGCGCGCTTTCCACGCCGATCTCGCCGCCCATCAGCTCGGTCAGGCGCCTGGAGATGGCGAGGCCGAGGCCGGTGCCGCCGTGGCGCCGCGCGGCGGCGGGGTCGACCTGCGAGAACATGGTGAACAGCCGCGCGTGCTCGCTCTGCGGGATGCCGATGCCGGTGTCGCGCACCTCGAAGCGCACGCGGGCGCGGCCGTCCTCCACCGCCTCCTCGGACAGCAGGATGGTGACGCTGCCCTCGTCGGTGAACTTCACGGCGTTGCCGGCGAGGTTGACGAGGATCTGCCGCAGACGCGCGGCGTCGCCGACCACCGGCCCGCGCAACGTCGGCGGCACGAAGCTGGCGAGGTTCACGCCCTTGGCCAGTGCGCGGGACGCCAGGATCTCCACCACGCTCTCGACCAGCGGCACCAGCTCGAACTCGGCCTCCTCCAGCGTCAGCTTGCCGGCGTCGATCTTCGAGAAGTCCAGGATGTCGTTGATGACGACCAGCAGCGATTCCGCCGAGTCGCGGATCGTCGCGGCGTAGGACCGCTGCTCCTCCGCCAGCGGCGTGTCGAGCAGCAGGCCGGCCATGCCGATCACGCCGTTCATCGGCGTGCGGATCTCGTGGCTCATGGTCGCCAGGAATTCCATCTTCAGGCGCTGGCCGGCCTCCGCCCGCTCCTTCGCCTCGCGCAGGTCCTGCTCGGCCCGCTTGCGCTCGGACAGGTCGCGGACGATGGCGGCGAACAGCGTGCCGCCTTCCGCCGGCACTGCGGCCACCGAGACGTCGAGCGGGAAGATCTCGCCGTCGCGGCGCACGGCCTGCACCTCCCGGCTCAGGCCGACGAGCGACTGCGGCCGGGTGTCCGGCGGGATCAGCGTGGCGACGGCGCAGCCGACCAACCCGCCGGGGGCGTAGCCGAAGATCCGGTGCGCGGCCGGATTGGCGCTTTTGACGATGCCGTCGGCGCGGGTGGTGAGGATGCCCTCGACCGCGGTCTCAAGGATGGCGTTGAGGCGGGCGTTGCCTTCGTGCAGCGCGGCGGCTTGCCGGCGCACCAGGGCGATGGAGCGCATCAGCGTCACCGTGAAGAGCACGATCACCAGGATGAAGCCGGCGACGATCAGGCCGCCGGCTTTCAGGTTGTCGCCCCACCCGGCCAATTCTTCCGCCTCGTCCCGGCTGATGGCGAGAACCAGCGGCCAGACGGGGGTGGCGCGGTAGGCCGTGATGTGCGTGCGCCCGCCCGGGCCGGCGCCGCGGAACACGCCGTGCTCGGCGTGCGGCAACCGGTCGAGGAACAGTTCGCTCTCGGCATCCGCACGGCCGATCCGGTCGGGGTCGAAGGGCACGGCGGTCAGCAGCACGCCATCGTAGCGGTACAGCGCGACCGCGCCGGCTCCCCCCTCCTGCACGGTGCCGTAGATACCCTGCAGGTATTCCGGGTTGACGGAGGCGACGACGACCCCCAGGAAACCGCCGCCCGCGTCGCGGATTGCCCGGCTCATGGGCAGCAGCCAGCGGCCCGAATGGTCGTCGGGCGCGGGCGGCAGGACGAGGTTGCGGCCGCGCACCGGCAGGCCGATGAACAGCCCCTTCGCCTTGCCCAGCTCCTGCATGCGGAAGAAGTCGCGGTCGACGAAGGGCACGCCGGTCAGGTGCGCGTCCTCGGTGGTGGCCATGGCGCGGCCGCTGCCGTCCAGCAGCGTCAGCGAGCGCAGGTGGGGCGAGCGGCGCAGCCGTTCGCCCAGGAGGGCCTGCGCCTCGACCCGCGCGCCGGGGCTCTCCGGCAGGCCGGAGGCGAAGGCATCGGCGATGGAGGCGAGGGTCACGTCCACCGACTGCACGGTTCGGGTTGTGCTGGCCTCCAGCGCGCTCGCCAGATTGGCCAAGGTGTGTTCGGCCTTTTGCAGCGACAGGGTGCGTCCGACCTGGAACTGGTAACCGAAATCGAACAGCAGCGCCGCGACCGCGATGACAGCGAACGCCAGCATGCCACCCGGATTCAGGAAGACACCGTGCCGTTTCATCGCCTTGCCCAAATCCTCCGCAGGCCAGCGTGCGGATCTGCTCCGAACCGGCTATGAAAAATGGTAGAGTGTCGCGGATGATCGTGCAAGCGACGGGGTTGTGACCGGTGGTGAGGCGGATCGTGGGAATGATGTCCGGCTCGAGGCGGATCTGCCGCCGGTGGGCCGCCCTGGCGATGGGGGTGCTGCTGTGGACGCAGGCGCCCGCGCCGGCAGCGGCCCAGGAGCGCACGGCCCCAGGGCGGATGGCCCCAGGGCGGATGGCCCAGGTGCAGGAGACCGGCGCGCTGCGCGTGTGCATGTGGCCGGACTACTACTCCATCTCCTACCGCAACGAGCGCACCGGCGAACTTCAGGGCATCGACATCGAACTGGCGCGGGCCTTCGCCGCCGACCTCGGCGTGCGGGTGGCTTTCGTCGAGACCAGCTTCGCCCGGTTCATCGACGATCTGCTGGCCGACCGTTGCGACATCGGCATGTTCGCCATTGGCGCGACGGTGGCGCGCGCCCAGCGCGTGGCGTTCAGCCAGCCCTACCTGCGCAGCGACATCTACGCCGTCACCACGCGCACCAACGCGCGCGTCAGCGGCTGGGCGGACATCGACCGTGACGGCATGGTGGTGGCGGTGCAGACCGGCACGCTGATGGACGCCTTCGCGCGCGAACACATCCGCCGCGCCCGCATCGTCGCCGTCGCCCGCCCGCAGGAGCGCGAGGACGAGGTGCAATCCGGCCGCGCCGACGCCTTCCTCACCGACTATCCCTACGGCGTGCGCATGCTGGCCTTCGCGCCGTGGGCGCGGCTGATCGTGCCCGACCCGCCGGTGCACGTGACGCCCTACGCCTACGCCGTGGCGCCGGGTGACCCGGCATGGCTGGCGCGGGTCGACGCGTTCGTCGCGGCGATCAAGAAGGACGGGCGGCTGGAGGCGGCGGCGGCGCGCAACAACCTGAGTGCGATCGTCGCCCGCGACTGAGGACGGAACGGGAGTCCCAGCCGCCCGGTTGATGGCGATGTGGAAGGTGATCCATGGGCTGGTTCGGATCCGCGGAGCGCTACGCCGACCGCCGCGACGCCGGGCGGCGGCTGGTGCCGGAGTTGATGGTCCACAAGGACCGCGCCCCGGTGGTGCTGGGGCTGGCGCGCGGCGGGCTGGCGGTCGGCGTGGAGATCGCGCGGGCGCTGGACTGCCCGCTGGAGCCGGTGTTCGTCCGCAAGATCGGCGTGCCGCACCACGAGGAGCTGGCGGCCGGCGCCGTGGTGGATGTGCCGGTGCCGGAGATCGTCACCAACGCGCAAGTCTGCCGCATGGCCGGCGTGCCGGACGGCTACATCACGGCGGAAGCGGCCCGGCAACTGGCGGAGATCGCGCGGCGGCGCCGCGCCTATCTGGGAGACCGCCCGCCGGTCGAGGTCGCCGGCCGTACGGCCATCGTCGTGGACGACGGGGTCGCCACGGGAGCCAGCATGCGCGCGGCGCTCATCGCCGTGCGGCGGGCCGGCCCGGCGGCGCTGGTGATGGCGGTTCCGGTCGGCGCCGACGACACGCTCCGGGACCTGGAGGGGGAGGTGGACGCGCTGGTCTGCCCGTTGCGCCCGCAGGATTTCGGCGCCATCGGCGCCTTTTACCGTGACTTCCACCAGGTCAGCGACCCTGAGGTGGTGGCCCTGCTGACGGAGGCGAATGGCGGAACGGCCTAGATCTCCACCTGCGTGCCCAGTTCGACGACGCGGCCGGGCGGGATGCAGAAGAACTCGGTTGCCGACAGCGCCGTCTTGGACAGCGCGATGAACAGCGGTTCGCGCCACGTCGGCAGGCCGGAGCGGCGCGACGGGATCAGCGTCTCGCGGCCGAGGAAAAAGGACGTCTCCATCATGTCGATGTGCAGGCCGTACTTGCGGCAGCGCTCCAGCGCCTGCGGGATGTGCGGCTGCTCCATGTAGCCGTAGTGCAGGACCACCCGGAAGAAGCCCTTGCCCAGCTTGTCGACGCTGATCGCCCGCTCCTCGTAGACGCGCGGCACGTCGTCGGTAATCACGGTCAGGATGAGCACCCGCTCGTGCAGCACCTTGTTGTGCTTGATGTTGTGCAGCAGGACGTGGGGCACGACCTCGGCGTTGCCGGTCATGAACACGGCGGTGCCGGCGACGCGCATCGGCGATTCGGGCTTGATGCGGTCGAGGAACGTCTCCAGCGGCAGCGCGTCCTCGTACAGCCGCCTGGACAGAACGACGCGGCCCTTGCGCCATGTGGTCATCAGCAGGAAGACGCCGAAGGCAACCACCAGCGGGAACCAGCCGCCCTGCGGCACCTTGAGGAGCGTGGCGCCGAACAGAGCCAGGTCGACGACCAGGAAGGCGGTGAAGGCCACCGCCACCACGATGGGGCTCCACCCCCACAGCGTGCGGGCCACGACGGCGGCCAGGATGGCGTCGATCACCATGGCGCCCGTCACCGACACGCCGTAGGCGGCGGCGAGATTGCTGGAGGAGCCGAAGCCGACCACCAGCAGCAGAACGCCCCCCATCAGCAGCCAGTTGTTGCGCGGGATGTAGACCTGCCCGATCTCGTGCTCCGAGGTGTGGCGGATCTCGCGCCGCGGCAGGTAGCCGAGCTGCACCGCCTGCCGCGTCAGCGAGAACGCACCGGAGATGACCGCCTGACTGGCGATCACCGTGGCCATGGTCGCCAGGATCACCAGCGGGTAGAGCGCCCATGGCGGGGCCATGTGGTAGAACGGGTTCTCCAGCGATTCGGCGACGTGCAGCAGCAGCGCGCCCTGTCCGAAGTAGTTCAGCAGCAGTGCCGGCAGAACGAAGAACAGCCAGGCCGTACGGATGGGCTGACGGCCGAAGTGCCCCATGTCGGCGTACAGCGCCTCCGCCCCGGTGACCGACAGCACCACGGCACCCAGCGCGAAGAAGGCGGTGATCCGGTGATCGATGAAGAGCTGGATCGCGTAGGCCGGGTTGAGCGCGCGCAGCACGTCCGGCCAATGCACGATCTGCACGATTCCCATGACGGCCAGGGTGGCGAACCACAGAGCCATGATCGGGCCGAACAGGCCGCCGACGCGCCCCGTGCCCTGCTTCTGGACGAGGAACAGGCCGAGGATGACGACCAGCGTGATCGGAACGACGAACGGCTCGAACACGGGGGTGGCGATCTTCAGCCCCTCCACCGCGCTCAGCACCGAAATGGCCGGAGTGATCAGGCTGTCGCCGTAGAACAGCGCCATGCCGAGGATGGCGAGGCCGATCAGCGCCCGCTGCCCGCGCGGGCCGTCGATTCCGCGCTGCGCCAGCGAGCCCAGCGCCAGCACGCCGCCCTCGCCCTTGTTGTCGGCGCGCATGACCACGGCGACGTACTTGATGGTGACGACGATGATCAGCGCCCAGAAGACCAGCGACAGGACGCCCAGGACCGTCGCCTCCTGCACTGGCAGCCCGCCGGTTTCGCCGAACGCCTCGCGCAGGGTGTAAAGCGGGCTGGTGCCGATGTCGCCGTAGACCACGCCCAGGGCACCCAGCACGAGGGCTGGCATGCGGTTCGGGGCGGGCGCGTCGGAGGAGGTCTGGTGCGTCGTGTCCATACGATGGGGTTCCCCTTTCCCGCACCTGATAACCCGCGCGCGGGCCGGTGGGGTCCTTGCATCGCAGCAACCGATTGAAGAGGCAGATTATAGCATTCGGACCCCGGCACACCAGACGGAACGGACAAGCGGCCGGCGCGGACGGCCACCGTGCCTGGAACCGCCGATTCCCGTGTCACGACAATGGCGTTGGTCGCGATGTGTTCGGGCGCGCAAGGCTTTGCGCGAATGGGAACAAAGAATGAACTTTCCGCTTGATGTTCCCCTAACGTTCCGGCATGCTCCGACTCACCACGCGATGAGATGCCAATCGAGGAGAGGGAGGTCGCCATGTCGGTCCTGCGGTTCGTGCGCGAATTCTTCACGCTGGTTACCCTGCTGGGAACGCTTTACGGCTGGACGCTGGTCGGCCACGCGCTCGGGCTGTAAGGCGGCGCGTCCGCCCCGGCTCCCGGCGTCAGGATGCAGGCGGGCGGGGGCACGGCCAACAAAAGCAAAGGTGGTACTGTTCTTCTTCCGCCCGCCGCCCGGCGACCAAGGGATCCCTCGGCTGGTGTTCTGCATCCGTATAGTATCCGAAATCTCAGGCAGGCGGCGGCGCACCCGCTGATTAAATGCAGTGCGCCACGCCGTCCTCCGGGGTGCGTTGGGGCGCTTCCCCGCGCCGCCGCGACGGACGGCCCTCACAAGACTGCCGGGATACGGAAGCAATGCGGAATTTCTTTCGGAAGCGGCGCGCGGCCGCAGCGGACGAGGGCGTTTCGGCGGCCTCGGGCGGGGGCATGCAGTCCGTCGCGCGCCAGTCGGGCCAGTCGGGGCTGTCGGGAATGATGGCCGGTCCGCAGGCCGGGCCACGCCTGCGCCCGGTCGCCGGCGGACTGGCCGGCGGGGTGGCGGGTGCTCCGGGCGAGGGGCCGCGCGCCAGCATGATGCCGCTTCATCAGGTGCGGGCGGCGCAGAACACCGATACCGAGCTGCCGCGTTTCCAACTGCCGGTCGGCGGCGGGCTGCGCGGGCCGCGCACGGCCGAGCCGGCACTGCTCACCGGCCTGACGCCGGAGGTGAACGGACGCCTGCGCGAGGCCTTCACGCCGACGCGGCCGAAGCAGGCGCTGAACGCCCTGTTCGTCGGCCGAACCGACACGCTGCGGCGCATCATCTCCGCCATCGAGGAGGAGCGGGCGCATGTCATCCTGTTCGGCGACCGCGGCCGCGGCAAGACCTCGCTCGCCAATGCCATCCAGCAGACGGCGGCGCAAGCCGGGTACCTGTCGCTGAAGCAGACCTGCAGCTCGGAACTGACGTTCGAGGACATCTTCCGGCACTTCCTGAAGAAGATCCCCTCGACCTACTACCGCAGCGCCGTCGACAACCCGTTCGCCTCGCGCCGGACCTTCGCCAGCTTCAACGAACTGCTGCCGGAAGGGACCTTCAGCGTCACCGAACTGAACGAGGTGCTGTCCGGCGTGCACGGCACGCACGCGCTGCTCATCCTCGACGAGTACGACCGCATCACCGACGAGGACTTCCGCAACAAGCTGGCGGAGTTGTTCAAGAACCTCACCGACAGTTCGATCCCGGTGACGCTGCTGGTGGTCGGCGTGGCCGAGAACCTCGACCAGTTGCTGGGCAAGCACCCGTCGATCCAGCGCTCGCTGGTGCCGGTGCACCTGCCGCTGATGACCGACGCGGAGATCCAGCGCCTGATCGAGGCGGGCGGCGAGAACGCGGGCATCACCTTCGCGCCCGAGACGGTGCGGCGAATCGCCGACTTCGCGCGCGGGCTGCCGTATTACGCCCAGCTCCTCGGCCTGCATTCGGCGCGCAGCGCGGTCAGCCGCTCCTCCGAACAGGTGGAGCGCGAGGATCTCGCCTACGCGGTGACCCGCTGCCTGCAGGAGGCCGAGCGCGGCATCGTCGACTCCTACAACCGCGCCCTGGCCGGTGCGCGCCGCGCCGCGTTGGAGGACGTGCTGCACGCCGCCGCGCTGTGTCCGGCTGACGAGTACGGCACTTTCAATCCCGCCGACCTGGCCGAGGCCGCCGGCCGAACGCCGGTGCCGGGTTTCGAGGAACTGCTGGCGCGTCTGGCCGGCGACGACCACGGCGGCGTGCTGGTGCTGGTGCCCGAGCCGGGGCGCATCCGCTATCGCTTCCGCAACCAGATGATGCGGCAATACGTGCTGATGCGGCTGGCCGAGGAGCGCGACGAGGTGTGAGCGCGCAAGCGCACCCCACATGGGCCGCGTCATGGGCCGCGTCGCGCCGTCAGCGCGCATCCAGGGCAGCGCTGACGGCCACCGCCGCCGCGATCGCCGCGGCCAGCGCGGCGACGATGGCGAGGCTGCGCAGGAATTGCCGGAACTCGCCCTGCTTCCAGGCGCTGCGCGCCAGAAGCAGCAGGTAGCCCACCGCCAGCAGCCCGGCTGCGTCCCAGACGGTCATGGTGCCTCGTACGTTCACCAGCCGGATCCGGCCCGGCGTTCCTGTCGGCTATAGCACGTCGGCCGTCCTTCTACGTCATACGACTTTCCGTATAAAGCCCTGGGCTTGGCCGGACCCACCGGCTGGGGCAGCGGCGTGCGTTCACCGCACGGGACGCGCTTGCCGTCGCGAGCCTCTCCCTTCGATGCAACCCGGGTGCGTTTGGAGTGTGCTGCACTCCTCTCTGGGTTCATGAGAAACACGAATTCGTGGTAGTTATCGACCAGAATATACTTTCAGGAGGCCTGAATGAAATGTACAAAGATCCCTCGGTTACTCCAAATCAGAAAGTAGCTTTGCGCATATGTCCAATGCGTTCTTCTTTTAATACCAGAGAGTGGTACCGTTCTTCACGACACAGGGGTATCGTCACCCAAAATATCGGCGCGAAGGTGCCATCGGAGGGAGCTGTCTGGAGACCGGCGGGTAACGTTGATCCACAAATTGCCTGTCGGGTCTTTGAGCATTTATCCGAATTTCGCGGGAGCTGACAATGGAACCAGTGCGCGCGTTTCTGATCGACTCCAACAAGCTGTTCCGGGAGGGGCTGAAGCGCCTTCTCGATGATTCTCCCTTCCAGATCGTCGCCGAGGCCGGCAACCTTCGTGAAGCGGTGAGTTCGGTCGAGGGAGGGTTGCGTCCGCAGCTCGTCCTGCTCGACCTTGTCAACGGCGGCGACGAGGAAGCCGAGGGGATGCGCCGCCTGCGCGCCCTGCTGCCGGAAACCCGCATGGTGATCCTCACCAGCGACCTGTGCACGCGGCGTCTGGCCAACGCGCTGGAAGCCGGCGCCGACGGCTATCTGATGAAGGACCTGTCGTCGGACGCGCTGGCGCAGTCGCTCAAGCTCGTCATGATGGGCGAGAAGGTGTTCCCGACGCACCTCGCCGCCCTGCTGATCAGCGGCCGGGTCAACGGCAACGGCACCGACATGCCGGTGTCGCGCAAGGGCCTGTCGCAGCGCGAGGTGCAGATCCTGCGCTGCTTGCTGAACGGCGACAGCAACAAGATGATCGCCAACCACCTGAACATCACCGAGGCGACGGTGAAGGTCCACCTGAAGAGCCTGCTGCGCAAGATCAACGCCTCCAACCGCACGCAGGCCGCCATCTGGGCGCTCAACAACGGCATCGGCGGCGAGTTCGCCGGCGGTGCGGTGCCGAGCGCCACCGCCGTCCACCAGTAACGCGCCCCGCACACGCCCCCGCGGTCGCCGCAGCCCACGGCTGCGGCGACGGCCGGCGGGCAGGGGGCCAGGCAAGACCGATACGCCAAGACCGATACGAAAGAAGGCCGGGCCGCCGCTTTCCATGAACCTCAGGGGATCATGGAAAACGGCGGCCCGGCCTTTTTCGCCGTACGGATGTTGCCGTGCGGACCGGTGATCGCCGGGGCCTAAGCCCCGGCGTGACGCGCGTGGTGATGGTGGTGCTGCGACAGGGGCGGGACCATCCCGTCCCGCGCCGATTGCAGCGCGCCCTGCTGCCGCGCGGCGAAGACGCCGGCTTCCGTGCGGTTGCGGAAGTGCAGCTTGGACAGGACGCTGCGCACCATCGACTTGATCACCGCCTCGGACAGGTCGAGCTGGTTGGCGATGGTGCGGTTGTTGAGGCCCTGGCCGAGCAGCCGCAGCGTCTCGAACTCGGGGTCGGAGAGGCGGGGCAGCAGGGTCAGGCGGATCTCGTCGACGCCCAGGCGGGACAGGAACTGCTTCGGCATGAGGCAGTGGCCTTCCAGCCCGAGGTCGAGCAACTCGTTGATCCGGTCGACGTTGATGTCCTCGAACACCCAGGCGTCGGCAAACGCGAGGATGTGCGCGGCGTCCAGCAACTCGCGCGACGACAGCACGACGACGATTCGAGAACGCCGCGACAGCCGCAGGTAGACCATCGGCTCGTTCTCGCGCAGCGCGGTGAACTGCTGGAGGCCGATGAGGATGGCGTCGGGGGTGAGCGTGCTCTGTGTCAGTTCGCTGATGTCGTGGAACACGGTCACGCGATGCCGGCCGGCCCGCTCCAACGCCTGGACGACCGTCTCCGTCAGGGCGTTGTTGTCGAGGATGAGGCAGACGTGCATGGGCGTCACCGCGTTGCGGGGTGAATGAGATGCCTTCTCGGTCGCGAACTCTTGGGGCGTGTGCATGGGGCAGCTCTGCTTGTGGGGGCTCCAGGGCCGGCCTTGTTTGGGTCGTTCAGGTAGCGGTGCCTGCGTTGTATGAGAGGTGGCGAATTCGCCGAACCGTGATTTGGGCTATTGTTACCTGTGACTAAATTGTGCAAAAAAACTTGACAGTCTACGGATAATGTTATAAATTAACCGTGTCCCCTGTAAATCAAACGATAGCGTATCATTCGAGTTCGTCAAGCGCGCCTGTTCGGCGACAGACGTTCTCCACGTGATAACACCTCCGAGGTGGTCGCGGGCGAATGGGACGCGGCAAGATGCGCGTCGGGTGAGGCGTTGGACTGTACCTTCGTACAGGCTGTGCTGCCGCAACGGTCATTCCATTCGGTGAAGTCCCGGATCGATTTGCGAATGGCAAATCGAACGTACCATTTGTGCGCGCTTGCAAAGCGATGCCGTGACATTTTTGAGAACAACCGCCGTGCGTTTCGGCAGAGCCAAGTATCGCGCGCCCTGATGCGCCTTAGGGCGTGCATTTATGCCTTTGGTAAGAAATGCGCGACGCGCCCCGCCGCGGTTGTGGAGCCGAACGTCAACGGGGCGGCGGCAAATGTCCTATGGCGCTTGTCGGTATACAGATGATCTCCCTTTTGTGGTACCTGTGACCCACTTGATCGCAATCCTCACGGCAGGAAGGTTCGCCTTTCGAGAGCTGGTGGACGCGGGAAAAAGGATAGCGCCGGCGCCTCTGCCGGTTCAGCGAGGGGTGGACGGGAACCATGAAAATTCTGATCGGTGACGACCATCTGTTGTTCCGCGAAGGCCTGCGACGCCTGCTGGAGCAACTGCATGCCGACGCGAGCTTCGTCGAGGCCGGCACGTTCAACGAGGTGATCGAGCACTGCCGCAGCGGCGAACGCTTCGAAGTGGTCCTGATGGACCTGAACATGCCGAACTGGCCGGGCTTCGACGGCATCCGCGAGGTGCAGGCCCTGCAGCCCGGAACCCCGGTGGTGGTCGTCTCCGCGTCCGAGGCGCTGAACGACATCCGGGGCGCCCTCGACCACGGGGCGACCGGCTACATCCCGAAGTCGAGCAGCGTGAAGGTCATGCTGGGCGCGCTCAACCTCGTCTTCTCGGGCGGCATCTACGTGCCGCCGGGGGCGCTGACCTTCGGCGCCGAGCCGAACGGGCGCCGCCGCCCGCTGGAGACGGCGGCCGAGCGGTCGGCCGGCTACGGCCTCACCCAGCGCCAGCGCGAGGTGCTGGACTGCCTGCGCGCCGGCAAGTCGAACAAGCAGATCGCCTATGAACTGGGCCTGTCCGAAGGCACGGTGAAGATCCACGTCACCGCGATCTTCAAGTCGCTGGGCGTGAAGAACCGCACGCAGGCCGTCATCGCCGCCGCGCAGATGGCGTCCTGACGCAGCCCCCCTTCGGCGGCCCGCCGGCCCTTGGCCGGCGGGCCGTTTTCTTTTGCGGCCAAAGTTTTCCGGCCCAGGCTTTCGGGCCAAGGCAGGGGCGTGCGTCCAAAGGACCCACCCGAAAGGGCGTTGGCCGGCCGCCGCGCGCTCCTTATAAAGGAAGAACGCCGACAAGAGCGAAAACAGGGGGGAGGAGACGGCCATGGCCGCGGAAACGCCGATCTGCAACTTCGGCTGGAAGGCCGCCGACTTCCGCCTTCCGGGCGTCGACGGCAGGACGTACGCGCTGACCGACGTGCGCGGCCCGCGCGGCACGCTGGTGATGTTCATCTGCAACCACTGCCCCTACGTGCAGGCGGTGATCGACCGCATCGTGCGCGACGTCAAAGACCTGAAGGCGCACGGCGTCGCCGCCGTCGCCATCATGCCCAACGACACCGCGCAGTACCCCGAGGACGGCTTCGACAACATGAAGCGCTTCGCCGAGCGGCACCGCTTCACCTTCCCCTACCTCCTCGATGACACGCAGGACGTGGCGCGCGCCTACGACGCCGTCTGCACGCCCGACTTCTTCGGCTTCAACGCCGACCTGGAGCTGCAGTACCGCGGCCGGCTCGACGCCTCGCGCAAGGACATCGTGCCCAACGCCCCGCGCGAGCTGTACCACGCCATGCTGCGAATCGCCGAGACGGGGCAGGGCCCGGCCGACCAGATCCCCAGCATGGGCTGCTCCATCAAGTGGAAGTACCCGACCTGACCGGCCCGACCTGAAGGTTGCGGCGTGCCGTTTCGTTCAGGGCTCCGAATCCAGGTTAACGCGCGAAGCCAAGGATTGATGCGAGATAGTGGACATCCCAACCGGCCGCCTTTCGTCGGAGCTTGATGCTTTTTTTGTCGGCGACGGCGCGGACAAGGTTGATG
>Ga0196970_1000279_pt1 | contig 70317 bp, 68 predicted proteins | sample S1v_513CmetaG_FD_148672 | JGI IMG/M metagenome (GOLD analysis project Ga0196970, IMG submission 148672) | Soil microbial communities from Anza Borrego desert, Southern California, United States - S1+v_5-13C | ecosystem: Environmental > Terrestrial > Soil > Desert | place: USA: California...
GCAGGTTATCCACGTGTTACTCACCCGTCCGCCACTGTCCCTTGCGGGACCGTGCGACTTGCATGTCTTAAGCACGCCGCCAGCGTTCGTCCTGAGCCAGGATCAAACTCTCCGAAGAAAAGTTTGTGGCTCTGATTTCATGTCGTACGACTCGCATAGCTCTTTCTCTCTTACACTGTCTAGTTTTCAAGGTTCGAGGCATTCACGCTTGCCGCTCGCTTAGCGGCGACAGCTTGATTAATTTATCACACGGCCTCACAGCCGTCAACTGAGATCTCTTTCCAAATCCGCTTCCAGTTGACCAGCCCGGCGGCGACGTTCTTGATAATACCTTACCGTGTTTGCACGGTCAACCCCTAAACTCGGGCTCAAAAAGACCCGAAATCGTCGGAGCATGCAGACCTGCATCCGGCGGTCCGAAAGAAAACTGTAAGACGCATATAAGCTATGCGAAATTGTCCTCTTGACGGAGGCTCGACTGCCAGATAGCATCGAATTCGAGGGTCCATTCAATGAGTTACCCCTGCCCCTATGCTTGATTGACAATTCGTTCGTTCCGAAGAGCTTTCCGACTTCAACTTGGAATCCACAGGGAGATTCATCCATGCCCAGGGGCATACATACACCCCCGCCAGAACGGTAAGCGTACATTATAGGGTGTTGTGCATGCATACATCCTTTGTGTAAGTCACGAGAGGAAAGAAAGGAAAGAGCATTATGGGCAACCGCACTCTGGCGACCGTCTTGGAACGCAGCCCGAAGGTCCACCGCAATCTCGGTGTGGCCAGCCTGATCGAACAGGCCGTCTCTCGCAAGGAAGGCCTCTTGACGGATGAAGGCGCGCTCACAGTTACCACGGGTAAGTACACAGGCCGCTCTCCCAAGGACAAGTTCGTGGTCGTGGAGCCCAGCGTCAAGGAGCATGTGAACTGGGGATCCGTCAACCAGCCCATGGAGCCCGCAGTTTTCGACCGCCTTTTCGCGAAGGTTGCGGAGCACCTGGCTCAGAAAGAACTCTTCGTATTTGACGGCTTTGCCGGCGCGGACCCCGCCCATCGCCTGTCGATCCGGGTCGTCAACGAATACGCCTGGCAGAACCTTTTCGTCCACCAGTTGTTCGTCCGCCCGACGGACGAGGAACTCAAAACTCACGAAGCCGCGTTCACCGTGGTGTGCGCCCCGAGCTTCCATGCCAATCCGGCGGTCGACGGCACGAACTCCGAGGCCTTCATCTGCCTAAGCTTCGAAAAGCGGATCGTCCTCATCGGCGGCACCCAGTATGCCGGCGAAATGAAGAAGTCCATCTTCACGGTCATGAACTACCTGCTCCCCATGAAGGGCATCCTCTCCATGCACTGCTCGGCCAACATCGGCCAGCGGGGCGATGTCACGCTGTTCTTCGGCCTTTCCGGCACCGGTAAGACCACCCTCTCCGCCGACCCGAACCGCCGCCTCATCGGCGACGACGAACACGGCTGGACCGACGAGGGCGTCTTCAACATCGAAGGCGGCTGCTACGCCAAGTGCATCAAGCTCTCCAAGGAGCATGAACCTCAGATTTGGTCCGCCATTCGCTTTGGCTCCGTGCTGGAGAACGTCGTCGTTGATCCCGAAACCCGCGTGCCCAACTACGACAGCGACAAACTGACCGAGAACACCCGCGCGGCTTACCCCGTCGACTTCATTCCCAATGCCGTCATCCCCGGTGTTGGCGGAATGCCTGAAGTCGTGGTCTTCCTGACGGCCGACGCGTTCGGCGTCCTGCCGCCCATCTCGAAGCTGACCAAAGAGCAGGCGATGTACCACTTCATTTCGGGGTACACCAGCAAGCTCGCCGGCACCGAGCGCGGTGTCGTCAGTCCGGAAGCCACCTTCTCCTCCTGCTTCGGCGGCCCGTTCCTGCCGCTGCCGCCGGCCGCCTACGCCAAGCTGCTCGGTGAGAAGATCGAAAAGCACAATACCAAGGTGTACCTCCTCAACACCGGCTGGTCCGGCGGCCCCTACGGTGTGGGCAAGCGCATGAGCCTGCCGTACACCCGGGCCATGGTTGACGCCGCCCTGAACGGCGCCCTCGACAAGGTCGAGTTCGTGCAGGATCCCATCTTCCAGGTGCTGGTGCCCACCTCCTGCCCGAACGTCCCGGCCGACGTCCTCCAACCCCGCAAGACCTGGACCGATCCCGAGGCCTACGATGCGCAGGCCCGGAAACTGGCCGAACTGTTCGCCAAGAACATCGCCAAGTTCGATGTGCCCCAGGAGATTCGCGACGCCGGGCCCCGTACCTAGCATAAATGAGGCCCCTGCGCTGAACACTCAGTGCAGGGGCCTTTTCGCGGCCACCCTATTACGGAGGTGCCGTTAGTTTGAGATTCATGCTCGCGATCCTTATCTGCGCAGTAAGCCTGTCCGCCTGTTCCAAGCCCGTGAATCGCTCGATTGACGCCGACAGCGCTGAATCGTCTCAAAGTGCCGTAGATGTGGCGGTTCGGGAAGTGTTGCAAGGGTATCTTGGCGCCCTCAACCGCGGGGACTATGACGCTGCGGCTGCCTACTGGTCCCCCACAGCCGGCGTAAAGGCCGCAGACCTGAAGATCCCTGGCGCCTCCGGCTGGTCCTTTATCTCTTCGGAGTTGATCGATTCCTCTGCAACCACCGCACGGGTTCAGCTCAACTTCAGCGTAAATGTGACGCCGGGCGCCCAGTCCACTTATACCAGCGGTCGCAACGTCCGGTATTTCCGCCTGGTGCTCGAACAGCGGACCTGGAAGATCCAAAGCATGACCACCAGCCCGTGATCCAGACAAGCACCTGCCCCAGGGTTGGGGCAGGTGCTTGCGCCTTAGCGGATAATCCACCGGTGGACGGCCGCGAACACCTCTTCCCGGCCATGCTCAAGCGTGATCAGGTGGTTGCGGCCGGGCAGCATCATCAGCTCTTTGACCGAACTCCCGGCACTGGCCAGAATGTAGTCGGCGCTCTCTGCGGCAATCCACCTGTCCCGCTCCCCCTGAACAACCAGGAGCGGCCCCTCCACCCGGGGCAAGTCCTTCCGGACTTGGCGCGCCAGGTGCAACAGGCTATGGACCGCTGCCACCGGAAACCGGTCATAGCTGTCCAACTGAAGCGCAATCTCCGGATTGGACACCCGGGCCGGATAGTACGGAACGAAGTATTTCGCCAGCGGCACCAGCACCTGCCGCCAGTCGGCCAGCTTGATCGGGCAGGCCAGCGTAGTGACCGAGGCCACCTGAGAATGGGCGCCCAGGTAGAGCGCAATCAGCCCGCCCATGGAGAACCCCACGACGTGGACCTGACCATATCGCTGCTGCAGCCCGCGCAGCTCCGTTTCCGCCGCGCGGATCCACTGGGGCCAGCGGGTTCGGCGCAGATCCTCCGGGTCCGTACCGTGCCCGGGCAACAGCGGTGCATGCACCGTCACGCCCTTTGTCGCCAGGTACTCACCCAGCGGGCGAATTTCTGCCGGAGAGCCGGAAAAGCCATGCAGCAGAAGACACGCGATGGGGCCGTGCTCAAAGCAGAACGGCTCGGCCAGACGCTTTTGCATAGCGGACTCCCTCCTGGAAAGGCAAAAAGCCGGACCCCGTCAGGCCCGGCCCAATTTGTACGTATGCAAGGAACGATGCTTACTGCATGCCCCGCTGCATCAAGATCAGACCCAGGGAGGTGACAATGAAGAGGACGGCCATAACCGTGCTAATCCGGTTCAGCATTTCATCCATGCCCTTCTTCTTGCCAAAGATCTGTTCAGCACCACCGGAGATGGTGCCCAGACCGGCGCTCCTGCCCGACTGCAACAGTACGCTGGTAACCAAACCAATGGCAAACAGGGTGTGAATCACTGTAACGATCGTGTTCCACATGTCCCTTCACCCCCTCACCCAGGCTAGAATCAGCTTTCCAATTGTATCACAGTCAGAAGCTGGACCGCAAGCGCGAGGAGAGCCATGCCCTCCTCGCGCTTGCGAGATCTCTTACCTGCGGGTGCGCAGCACGCCGGTCCCCCTGAAGATGGCCGCCTCGCCGAGCTCCTCCTCGATTCGGATGAGCTGGTTGTACTTGGCGACCCGGTCGGTCCGGGAGGGGGCACCGGTCTTGATCTGGCCGCAGTTCAGCGCGACGGCCAGGTCAGCGATGGTCACGTCTTCGGTTTCGCCGGAGCGGTGCGACATGACGCTGGTGTAGCCGGCCTGGTGAGCCATGTTAACGGCTTCAATCGTCTCCGTCAGGCTGCCGATCTGGTTCACCTTGACCAGGATGGAGTTGGCACAGCCCTGCTCAATACCCTGAGCCAGGCGCTTGGTGTTGGTGACAAAGAAATCGTCGCCGACCAGCTGAATCCGGTTGCCAATGCGGCTGGTCAGCTCCTGCCAGCCCTCCCAGTCGTCTTCGGCGACGCCGTCTTCAATGGAGACGATGGGATACTGCTTGGTCCAGCTGTCCCACAGATCGATCAGCTGCGAGGTGGTAAAGGTCTTGCCGCCTTCGCCCTCGAGCACGTATTTGCCTTCCTTATAGAACTCAGTGGAGGCGACGTCCATGCACAGGAAAACATCCTTGCCGGGAGCGTAGCCGGCCTTCTGAATCGCTTCGAGAATGACGGTGATGGCTTCTTCGTTCGACCGGAGGTCCGGGGCAAAGCCGCCCTCATCGCCGACGGCGGTGTTGTAGCCCTTGCTCTTCAGCACGGACTTCAGGTTGTGGAAGACTTCGGCGCCCATCCGCAGGGACTGGGCGAAGCTCACAGCCCCAGCCGGGAAGATCATGAACTCCTGCATGTCGACGTTGTTGTCAGCATGAGCGCCGCCGTTGATGATGTTCATCATCGGGACGGGAAGCACCCGAGCGTTAATGCCGCCGATGTAGCGGTAGAGCGGAAGCTCCAGGGCAGCAGCCGCTGCCTTCGCCACAGCCAGCGAGGTACCGAGGATCGCGTTGGCGCCGAGCCGGCCCTTGTTCGGCGTGCCGTCCAGCTCAATCAGAGCCCGGTCGATTGTAATCTGGTCAAGGGCGTCGTTGCCGATGATTTCCCCGGCAATAATCTCGTTGACGTTATGGACAGCCTTCAGAACACCCTTGCCCAGGAAGCGGCTCTTGTCGCCGTCGCGCAGTTCCACAGCCTCGTGGGCGCCGGTCGAGGCGCCGGAGGGAACGGCCGCCCGGCCCTTAATACCGCTGGCCAGTTCAACTTCAACTTCCACAGTGGGGTTGCCACGCGAGTCAAGAATTTCGCGACCGTGCACCTTCAGAATCGTGGTCATGTCTAATCGTCCTCCTCGAAGTCGGTGGTGCCTATTGTGCTATTGCACGATCAAGCTGTCCTCAGTCATCTGAGGCGGCTTGGCCAATCCGATTACTTCCAACAGCGTCGGGGCTGCATTGGCCAGTACGCCTTCCTTCAGCTTCACGCCGATGCGGGCGTCATCCACCAGAATGCAGGGAACGGGGTTCAGCGTGTGGTTCGTATGTGGGGCGCCCGTCTCGTAGTCGACCATCTGGTCCGAGTTGCCGTGGTCGGCCAGCACCATCGCGGCGCCGCCCTTCTCCAACAAGGCATCCAGCACCCTGCCCAGGCACTCGTCTACCGCCTGAATCGCCTTCACTGCGGCATCGAAGTCGCCGGTGTGACCCACCATGTCAGGGTTGGCGAAATTGAGCACCATAAAATCCAGCTTATCCTGCTTGATCCACCTGACCGCTTCTTCCGCAACGCCGTAAGCGCTCATTTCCGGCTGCAAGTCATAGGTCGCGACTTTCGGCGAAGGAATCATCACGCGCTCTTCGCCGGGAAAGACCGTCTCCTCGCCACCGTTGAAGAAGTAAGTCACATGGGGGTACTTTTCGGTTTCGGCGATGCGCAGTTGGCGGAGGCCGGCTTCCGACACCACCTGACCCATCGGCGTATCGACGAACTCTGGCCCGAAGGCCGAGGGAATGGTGGTAAAGGTCTGGTCATACTGGGTCATCGAGACGATCTGAACCGGTTTATAGCCTTCCGGCCGCTTGAAGCCATCGAATGCCGTTTCGTGCAGTGCACGGCTGATCTCCCGGGCCCGGTCTGGCCTGAAGTTAAAGAAAATCAGGCCGTCGTCCGGCTTGATCCGCCCGTCAACTCTCTCGACCACCGTGGGCAGCACGAACTCGTCGTTCTCACCCCGCCCGTACGCCTTCGTCACGGCTTCCTCGGCTGAGTGTGCAGTCTGCCCCTGGCCCTGGGTCAGAGCGAGGAAAGCCTTCTCCACCCGCTCCCAACGCTTGTCGCGGTCCATCGCGTAATAGCGGCCGGAGACGGTGGCGATTCTGCCAACGCCAGCTTCAGCCAGCTTCCGCTCCAACGGCTTGATGAAATCCAGCGCCGATTGCGGCGGCACGTCGCGGCCGTCCAGGAAGGCCTGAATGTACAGTTCCTTGACACCAGCCGCCTTCACAAGATCAACCAGGGCATAAACGTGATCCAGATGGCTATGCACGCCACCGTCGGAGACCAGGCCCATCATATGTAGGCGACCGCTTGCCTTCGCACGGTCCAGAGCGACCTGCCAGGCGGGCAGCGTGAAGAATGAACCGTCCCGAATGGCCCGGTAAATGCGGACCAGCGTCTGATATACAATCCGGCCGGCGCCCAGGTTCAGGTGGCCAACGTTGGAGTCGCCCATCTGTCCGGACAGAAGGCCAACAGCTTCGCCGGAAGCGATTAGCTGTGTATTGGGGTACTTCTGCATGATCCGATCGAAGTTCGGATGCCGCGCCGCCGCAATCGCGTTGGCCGTGGGGTTGGGATTGATCCCCCAGCCGTCCAGCACGATTAAGGCCACGGGCCTGCGCAATGAGGTCACGTCCGGGTCACCTCCTGAAATACGATGCTAGTGTGCCACCGGACCGGCACGGCCAGCACAACGACTTTTGCTAAAGCGTTTACCAAAGTTGTCATGGGTTATTGTACCACATTCGCCTGTCGTGGGGCAGGAAAACTTCTGCGACAATGTACCAGTACCTTGGTACTCTGCGGCTCCGTATCTCCGCCGCCGGGCTTCCCGTCATAAGATATGAAGAAATACCGTACCCGGTATGTGTATGAAGGAGGGGTCTATGAATGGCGCAGTTTACCGTGCCGATCACCGATGAGACTTTTGAGGCTGAAGTACTGAAGGCAGACGTACCTGTGCTGGTGGACTTCTGGGCGCCCTGGTGCGGCCCTTGCAAGATGATCGCTCCCGTCCTTGAGGAGATTGCGCAGGCCAACATCGGCAAACTCAAGGTCGCCAAGCTGAACGTCGATGAAAACCAGCGCTATGCCGGGCAGTTCGGCGTCATGTCCATCCCGACGATGATCCTTTTCCACGGCGGTGCGGCGGTCGGCCAGCTCGTCGGGTTCCGCCCAAAGGCGGACCTGCAGCGGATTCTCGACCAGGCCCTCGCCACCTTGGCTGCGAAATAAATCAAGAAGCGGTCGGTTGCCCTGGCAACCGACCGCTCAGCTTTTACCCCAGCTTGAGAAACTGCTCGATCACCTTTTCGACCGCATCTTCCGTGTCTTCGCCGTTCTTGATGGCGTCTACCACACGTATGCCCAAATTGCAGGCGACGGCTTTCATGCCCACCTTGTTAATGGCAGCTTTCATGGCGCCAAGCTGGATGATGACCTGCTCGCAGTCCTCACCTTCCTCCAGCATGCGCTGGATGCCGCGGGCCTGTCCTTCAATGCGCTTCAGTCGGCGCATAAGATCCTCGTACAGCTGTGGGTTGGTCTCCTTGATCCGCAACTGCGACACCCCCTCGGGCACAGATTACCCTACGGGGTAGGCGTTGTCAATTCTCCGTTAGCGCTTCATCTTCGGATCAAGCGCGTCACGCAGACCGTCGCCCACGAAGTTGAAGGAGAGCACCGTCATCGTAATGAAGATGCCGGGCACCGTCGTGACCCACGGAGCGACCCGTAGGAAGTTGCGGCCTGAGGAGAGCATTTCACCCCAGGTCGGATACGGCGGCGGGGCGCCGAAGCCAAGGAAGTTCAGGGCCGTCTCCGCCAAAATGGCGTTGCCGATGCGCAGCGTTGCGTTGACAATGATGATGGCCACAGCGTTCGGCAGCACATGCTTGAAGATGATGCGCATGTCTGGGGCGCCCAGTGCCTGGGCGGCCTGGACGAAATCCCTCTCCCTCAGGGACAGGAACTGTGCGCGCACCAGGAAGGCCAAACCCGGCCACGACGTAATGCCGATGACGACCATCACCGTGTACACGCTGCGACTGATAATGGAAGAGACGACGACCAGCAGCGTCAGCGTCGGGATATTGTCAATTGCCTCCGCAATGCGCATCATGGTCACGTCAAGCCAACTGCCGGCGTAGAATCCGGCGACGGCTCCCCATGTGGCCCCGATCAGTACCGCCACGCCGGCGGCCACAAAGCCGACGGAAAGCGATATGCGGGCGCCCCAGATGATGCGGCTGAATACATCGCGCCCATACTGGTCTGTACCAAACCAATGCTCAGGCGAAGGCGGCAGGTTCTTCAGAGATGTGTCAAAGAAGTCCCATTTCTGGGGAGCGATTTGCGGAGCGAATATGGCCAGCGTGGCGAGAATGGCCAGCAGAATCAGGCCGAAGACGGCCGACCGGCTGCGCCGGAAGCGGCGCCAAATCGCCACGTATTGTTTCTCTTCCCGCCCAAGGTTCTGGTTCTGCAGGTCGGCCGGTCGACGGGGCCGCGCAGGTGCCGCCATGCGTTCTCCCCCCTACGAGTACCGGATGCGCGGGTCGACCAGTACGTAAACGATCTCGGTACTGAAACTGGCCACCGTTCCCACCATAAAACCGAACAGCAGCAGGGCCATGACCACGGGGTGATCCTGCGACGTCACCGCGTTCAGACCATACTGCCCGACGCCGGGCCAGGCAAAGATCATTTCCACGATGGCCGACCCGTCAAAAATGGTGGCCAGAAAGACACCCATAATGGTGATGATGGGGAGCAGGGCGTTGCGCATGGCATGTTTGTAGATGACAACCCGGTCGGCCAGACCTTTGGCCCGCGCTGTCCGGATATAGTCCTCCTTCAGCACCTCAAGCATGGAGTTGCGCATGTACCGGGTGATGGCAGCCATGCCGGTCACTGTTAACGTGATGACCGGGAGAAGCATATAGCGGGCTCGGTCGAGCATGATGCCCAGCCACGTGTGCGTTTCCGGCGTTACTTCGAACGAGCGGTACCCACTGGTGGGAATCGCCCCGTGCGAGGGAAGTGCAACGAACAGAATCAGCATAAGGCCCACCCAGAAGCTTGGCATGGAGTGTCCGAGGAACGAAAAAGTCTGTGCTCCGTAGTCGATCCACGAATATTGTCGTACGGCACAGACAATGCCTAGCGGAATGGCAAGGGCAAAGATCAGAAATAGCTCGATGATGTTCAGCTGGAGCGTTGCGGGCAGACGGGCCAGCCAGGTTTCCGTGACCGGCCGCTGGGAAATGTATGAATTGCCCAGATCGCCATGGATCACCAGGTTTTTCAGCCAGGTCAGGTACTGCACATGCAGCGGCTTGTTGAGTCCCCACTTCTCTTTCAACTTTTCGATGTCAGCAGGGTTAATGTTTGAGTTTTCGCCTCTGAGAAAGATCTGCTCCGGGCCCCCGGGTGCGAGTTGATAGAGCCCGAATGTCATGAACGTAATAATGAAGAAAAGGGGGATCAGTTGCAGCAGCCGGCGCAGCAAATAACGCTTCACGCAACGTCACCTCCAATGGGGCGGGATACGGCAGGGTATAGAGCAGGGGGGCACCCATTTCGGGGGGCGCCCCCCTGCTGTTCTACCTCAGTCTGCTACTTCGACGTGGCCGTGAACCACTGGTTCATGTACTGCGTGGTATTAATGCCGTAGCCGTTCCAGTTCACGATGCCCTGGATCTCCTTCTTGGCGAAGTCGGTCCAGACGTTAACGTAAATCCAGTTGGCGGGGGCATCGTCGATGACGAGCTTCTGGGCTTCCTGGTAAATCTTCTGCCGCTCGGCCAGATCGGTGGTCCGGGCGCCCTTGTCGACCAGTTCGTCGACCTTGGGGTTCTTGTACCGGCCCCGGTTTGAGCCATTGTTCACGCCCTTTTCGTCCAGGCGGATGTTCTTGCTGTGGTAGTTGGAGTCGAACGAGTAATGCGGGTCGATGCTGAAACCGAGGCCCGAGAAGACAACGTTGAACTCGCCGGGCTTCATGTGCTTGTCGAGCAGGGTATTGAAGTCGACCATCAAGATCTCCGTGTCGACGCCGATGGCCTTCCAGTCCTTCTGGGACTGCAGGGCGATTCCTTCGATGATCGACGAGCCCTTCGTACCCACGTACGTGACCTTGAGGGGCTTGCCGTCCTTTTCATAGATGCCGTTGGCGTTTTTCTTGAAGCCGGCAGACTGAATCAGTTCTTCAGCCTTCTTGGCATCGTAGGGGTAGCCCTTGGCAGTCTTGTCGAAAGCCCAGTGGATGGGCGGAATGGGACCTGCCGGCAGCGACGCCTTATTGTCCATAACGCCTTTGATGATGGCGTCCCGATTCAGGCCATAGCTAAGCGCCTGCCGGACCTCCTTGATGTTGGTCGGGAAGGCCTCAACGTTGAAGGTCTGGTAGCCGTAGCCCATGCGGTCCCAGTCGAAGGCGACCAGCTTATCCTTGAAGTCGGCCTTGAGGCGGTCGACGTGAGCGGGCTCAACGGAATCACGGAAGGAGAGCTCGCCGGCCTCAAGGGCGGCCATGGCCGTGTTCTCCTCGGGAATGACGCGCATGCGGACTTTTTCGATCCAGGGACCGAAGGTGCCCTTATTGGCGCCCGGCTTGCCCATTTCCCAGTACTCGGGGTTGCGCTCGACCAGCACGTACTGGCCGGACTGCCACTCTACGAACTTGTAGGGGCCGGCCCCGATGGGCTTCTTCCAGGCTTCAGCGCCCTCCATGTCCTTGACCGGGATGTTGCCGAAAATGTGCTTGGGAATGGGCTGGAGGCTGGCGCCGCCGAACAGGAAGGGCGCAAACGGCTCTTTCAGGACGATTTCCAGCGTGTAATCGTCCTTGGCTTTGACGGACTGGATCATGTCGTACGTGCTCTTGTCCGGGCCCTGATAGTCATCGCTCAGGACAACGTTATAGGAGAACTCGAAGTCATGTGCCGTCAGGGGCTTGCCGTCGTGGAACTTGACGCCTTGCCGAGTTTTGAATGTGTAGGTCTTGCCGTCGGCGCTGATGGTCGGCTGGGTTTCGGCCAGCGCCGCTTCGGGCTTGTAGTCAAACCCGATGCGCATGAGACCGTCGCCGTAGACCCGGTTCGTGATTTCCGCAGCGTACGCGCTGCTCAGCCAGTAGAGTGCCAGCGTGTCCGGATCTTCGGGCGCATCAAAAATGATCTCGCCGCCGGCAGCAGGCTTCTGCTCTGTTGTGGAGCCGTTGTTGTTGCCATTGTTGCCACTCGGTTTCTTGGTAGTGCAGGCGGACACGATCAGGGACGAAGCGAGCAGCAGACTTAAAAACCCAACCAGGTACTTGCGAGCCACTGCATGACCCCCCTCAGTCTTTTCTGTTTGCTTCGTAGGGAAAGCGAGGTACGCCACCCCAGGGGCAGCGCGCTTCGCCTCCAATTTCCTTATACACCTTCTTTTGAATACTAAGACGCCAAAACCCTGCTTGTCGTTCAAAATTTTTTTCTCGACCAGCAAGTTTTTTGCGTGATCACCGGAAAAGCCTATGATCTTGCGTGCCAGACATGCGCTCATGGGCAAATAGTCTTCCACTTGATATTCCCAGGGATTTTATGGTATAACTTGAATTGGGTATATATTTTCTTCACGATCAAGGAGGGCGCCTGTGTGGCAGTATAGCGACTCGCCGCGCTTCTGGCATAAAGTCCAACCACCTTCCGCCCTGGCCCAGAGCGCCTTTGACCTGCTGCTGGGCATGCGGAGCGTGGCGGCAACGGTTCTCTTCCTGGACCTCTCGGCCCCGGAGCATCCCGTGGCCGAAATTCCAGGCTTTGTGGAGCAGGTCACCACCACGAACGTGACGCTGGGACTGGCGGCACCCCTGCCCAAGCTGGATTCCCGCACCCGGTTCGGCGTGGAAATCATGGCGGGCCCGGGCATTCTCCGATTCCAAACCACGGCCTACAGGGCGCCCGAGGGTGGGGCCACCCGGCTGCAGTTGGTTCTGCCCCGGCAAATTGAATCCGTTCAGCGGCGGAAGTTCTCCCGGGTCCCTTTTACAGCGGCCGTCTCGTTCGCCCCGGTGGACGGGCAGCCGGACGGCGAAACCTGCCCGGGCGGCGTAGGCACGGCCGTCGACCTGAGCGCCGGCGGCATGCGAATCACCACGCAGTTGCCCATGCGGTACGGTCAAACGGTCGCCCTCAGCTTCCACACGCCGGACGGCACAGAATACCGGGCGCTGCCGGGTAAAGTGGCACGGGTGCAGTCCGTCAATCACCAGTACACGGTAGCCTTTCGGTTCATGGACTTGGGCGAGGCTGTGGAGAACCAGCTGGTACAGAGCGTCTTCCGGATGCAATTGCGGAACCTGAAGTGAAAAAAAGGCCGCCGCCCGGGAGCACCCCGGACGGCGGCTTTCGCTTTGCACTTACTTCACAGCGCCGGCCTTGCAGATGGCTGCGAAGCTGCCGGGCTCGAGGCTGGCGCCGCCCACCAGGGCGCCGTCGATATCGGGGAGGGCCATATAGTCGCCGATGTTGTTCGGCTTCACGCTGCCGCCGTACTGGATGCGCACGGCGTCAGCGGCTTCCCGGCAGAACTTCTCGGCCAGAACGGCCCGAATCGCAGAAATGGTAGCCTGCGCATCCGCCGGGTTGCAGTTCCGGCCGGTGCCAATCGCCCACACCGGCTCATAGGCGACAATCAGGTTCCGCACCTGATCACTGGTCAGCCCGTCGGTGCCGGCCACCAGCTGCCGCCGGTTGACGGCGTCCGTCTGGCCCGCTTCCCGCTGCTCCAGGGTCTCGCCCACGCAGAGAATGGGGATGATCCCGTGGGTGTAAGCGGCACGGACCTTCTCGCCCACCAGTTGGTCGCTTTCACCGAAGATCGCCCGGCGCTCGGAATGCCCGAGAATCACGTAGGCGCAGCCGACATCTTTCAGCATGGGGCCGGAGACTTCGCCCGTGAAGGCCCCCTGGACTTCGTTGTACATGTTCTGGGCGCCCAGCCCGACCTTGCCCCGGGCATCCGCCAGTCCCCAGCCGGCCGCGCCCAGCAGGGGAAAGGGCGGGCAGATGACCATTTCGACACCGCCCAAGTCCTGGACAAGCGGCACAAACTCCTTGATGAAGGCGGCAGTCTCGGACAGGGTCTTGTGCATCTTCCAGTTTGCCGCAATGACAGGCGTTCGCATCAGCAGATATTGCCTCCTTGTTCTAGTCCGCTTCGTCAGGCTCGAACCGTTTCCGTCGGCCAGAGGTTACGGACGGAAACGGTCCGACCCTTCCTTCAGCTCGTCTAGTGCGGCGCCGAGTAGCGGCGGGGCCGCACGGCACTCGTAAATGGCGCGTCAGCGCCGAGAAGAGGGCCACAGGCCGGGGCCCCGTCCTTACCGCCCCCAGTCGGCGATCGCCCAGGGCTTCCCGGGGCCGCTGCTCACCAAAATGAAGTAGGACCAGTCGCGCCCTTCCCGCAGGCTGGGGTCCCGGCGCTGCTCCGGCTCAACCAGATCGAGTTCATACTCAACTCTCAGGACCATGTTGGCACTGTACCGGTCTGCGAACGACGGCAGGGGCACGGGTTTGGCCACCGCCTCCACCGCCAGGACACGGGCGCCCGTGACGGTCAGCCGCCGCTTGTCCAGCGTGCGGGGATCGTTGTAGAGCCGCGCCCGCTCGGGGGCCATGGTGGCCAGAAGCCAGTCCAGATCATGGGCTGCCATCGCTGCGAAGTGCTGGCGAATTACCTCTTCGGGACTGGCGTCCCGGCGCTGACGGAGCCAGGCCTCGGCAGGGGACTGCGGCCCCCGCCGCCCGAACAGCTTTCGCCAGAATCCGGTCGCTACTTCGTAGCCAGGCACGCGACTCCGGGCAGTTCGCGACCCTCAAGGAACTCCAGCGAGGCGCCGCCGCCGGTGCTCACGTGGGTCATCTTTTCGGCCAGGCCCGCCGCCTCGATGGCTGCGACCGAATCGCCGCCGCCGACGATGGTGCAGCCCTCGCTGTCCGCCATCGCCTGGGCCACGGCGAAGGTGCCGCGGGCGAAGGCCGGCATCTCGAAGACACCCATCGGGCCGTTCCACACTACGGTCATGGCCTCCCGAATCGCCCTGCCGAAAGCCTTGGCCGACTCGGGACCAATGTCCAGCGCCATCCAGCCCTCGGGAATGGCATCGCAGGAAACAACCTTGTGCTCGGCATCCGCCTTGAACGCTTCCGCCACAACCAGATCCGAAGGCAGCAGGATCTTGCCGTTTGCCTTTTCGAGGAGGCCCTTGGCGGTTTCGATCTTGTCGGCTTCGACCAGCGATTTGCCGGTCGCGTAGCCCTTGGCGGCCAGGAACGTATTGGCCATGCCGCCGCCGATGATCAGCCAGTCCACCTTGGGCAACAGGTTCTCAATGACGGTGATCTTGTCGGAGACCTTTGCCCCGCCGATAATCGCCACGAACGGCCGGTCGGGGTGGGCCAGCGCTTTGCCCATAATGTCGACTTCCTTCTGCATCAGGAAGCCACCCACCTTGACCTCCATCAGATCAGCCATGCCGCGGGTCGAAGCATGGGCCCGGTGCGCCGTGCCGAATGCATCATTGACGTAGACGTCGCCCAGCTTGGCCAGTTCGGCGGCGAAGCCCATGTCGTTCTTCTCTTCCTCGGCGTAGAAGCGTAGGTTCTCCAGCAGCACAACCGCGCCCGGCGCCTGGCTCTTCACCAGGTTCTGCACGGCTTCGCCGATGCAGTCGGAGGCGTACACGACTGGCTTGCCTAAGAGCTGCTCCAGGCGCTGAGCGCAGGGGGCCAGAGAGAACTCATCGTTCCGCTTCCCCTTGGGGCGGCCCAGGTGCGACGCGCAGATGGCGATGCCGCCGTTCCCCACTATGTACTGGATGGTCGGGAGTGCCGCACGGATGCGGGTGTCATCGGTGATTTTGCCATTCTCGAGGGGGACGTTGAAATCAACCCGAACGAAGACGCGCTTGCCCTTCACATCGATATCCCGTACTGTCATCAGAGCCATGGTTCGTCCACCTTTCTAAGACCCTCCCCCCCCCCTGACCAGGGAGGGGTTGGTGGGAATGCTTCCGGCCATATCGACTTTGTTAAGGTCCACTACAAAAGATTGTACCACATCAAGGCGAAAATCCCTTCTAGTCTGCTAGTATCTATCTAACTAGGTGCTCCTGATGTGCCAGAATAGGTACTTCGTACGTTCAGTATAAGCGGGAGAGTCCGTGTAGCGCCAGGGGCGCCCCCACGATGCCGCCGTGTGGGCAGCCATGAGCGGCTCGCCGCCCGGGTCGAAGCCCACCACGATGGCGTGGTGCTGCCAGGTCCCATCCCCGTCCCAGTCGTAGGTAATGGTATCGCCCAGTTCCAGTTGGCGGGCCTCCTGCCGCCGCTCCGCCCGGCCTGAGGTCTCGTAGTACCAGCGCAGGCTGTGCGCGACGGCCCAGGAGAAGCTCCACTGCTCGTTGGGCCCCAGGTACCACCAACCCTTGTCGCGCCGGCCCGTCGGTTCCATTTGCCAGCCGCCGGCGAGCAGGCACTGGGAGATGTAGTTCGTGCAATCGTCCTGAAAAGCCCGGAACAGCGGGTTGAAGGCCGCCCACCAAAGCGAGGCGTATTGAACAGCCTGCACGCGGTCATAGGCCACGGCTGATTCCCCCTCCCACGATTTGCCCGCACCTATGCGATGGTAGTGCAGGAGGGGGCTCGGCGTGCATCGAATTTGTTAATGGATCGACGCAAAGAGATTCAAAATCTGTATGGTATTGGCGTTCCTGTCGGATGATGGAGTGCGCAACACCTCTGAGGGGGACCCAACGATGGATATTCAAGAGCTGGAAGCGTTTTGGTGGATCGCGAAAACAGGCAGCTTCAACCGGGCAGCGGAAAAGCTTTACCTGACCCAGCCGTCGGTCACCGCGCGCATCCAGACCCTCGAAAAGGAGCTGGGGCAGCCGCTGTTCGAGCGCAAGCCGCGGGGCGTCCGCCTGACCGATGCGGGGCGGGTGCTGCTTCCCCATGCCGAGCGGGTCCTCATGGACATCCGCAAGGCGCGGCAGGCTGTCTCCGACCTGGGGTCCGCCACCGGCGGCACGCTGATGGTCGGCTCGGCCTTGACGACCTCCACCTATACCCTGCCCGAAATCCTGTCCAAGTTCAAACTGGCATATCCGGGCGTGGAAGTGGCCATGCGGACGGGGCGGTCACAGCAGGTTCAGCAGTTGGTGCTGGACGACACCGTCCCGCTGGGATTCGTCCACTCCCCCATCGCCCCCAATCCCGATATTGAAGCGATTCCCCTTTACTCGGAGGCGATCGTGCTCGTGGTCCATCCCGGCCACGCGTTCGCCGGGCGCCCCGAGGTGACGGCCGAGCAGCTATCTTCCGAAGCCTTCATCATGTCAGACCGGGCTTCTGGCTACTGGTCGCTGGTGGAGCAGTTCTGGGCCCATTCCGGTTTCGCACCCCGGGTGACCATGGAGCTGGACAGCATTGAGGCGACCAAGCGGATGGTCATGTACGGCCTGGGGCTCGCACTTCTGCCCCAGGGCACCGTAGAAGGCGAACTGCGGACCCGCCAGCTGGTCACCGTGCCGGTGGCGGGCATGGATAACCTGACCCGGCAGACCCTGCTGATCCACCGCAAGGGAAAGGTCTGGAGCGGCATTACCCGAGGTTTCCTGGAGATTCTCAACAACATGTACAACCTCCGCCTGGATCTCTCGGATGACTGATCCGATCTTGCCGATGGGGCCGCCTGCACGGTGATTCGTGCAGACGGCCCCGTTTTCATTCATAACCGCCCCCGCCTACTGCTTTCCGGCGGCGATCGCGACCGCCGCCCGGCGCTGGTCGAACCACCGCATCACGAGCGCAGCGCTCACCCCGATGGCGGCAAAGGTCACCCACGGCAGCCAGGCCTGTCCCGTGGCCTCCGCCACGTCGGTCAGGCGCCCGCCCAGGAACTGGCCGGTGCTGCCGCCGATGGCCACTGATACGGCACTGAAGCCGTAGTAGCTGGCGACGGCGTCCCGGGGCGCCATGCCCACGACCATCTGGTAGTCAACGGGGCGCAACAGCATGCCGCCGAGCGCCAGGAAGACCACGCAGGCCACCATTCCGGCCATGCCGGGAAACGGGATGATGAAGAGAAACGAGAGCCCTGCCACCGCCGAGCCGATGGACCAGAGCACCAGGGGCGGCAGTCTCCCTTCCGTCCACTGGGTCAGCTTGTACTGCAGGGCGATGACGAGCAGCGAACTGACCAGCAGCAGGTTCTTGACCGCCGTCTGGGTGCCCGTGTAGGCGGCAGCGTGGAGGGAGAGCGAAATGTTGATCTGTCCGCTGATGGCCCAGAACCCCGCGCTAACCAGGCAGTACGCCACAAACACCCGGTTGCCGGCGACGTTCAGAATCGACGCCGCCACCTCGGCCACCGCCCGGGCGGGCGCCGGCCGTTCCCGCCCCGAAGTCAGGTTCGGCAGGAAAAAGTAGACCAGGGCCGCGATGGGCAGGTACACCGCCCCTGCGACCAGGGACAGCACCCGGAAGTCCACGCTGAGCAGAAGGGCGCCCACCAGGGGGCCGATGGTCGTACCGGTGCTCTGGGCAGTGTACAGCAGGGCGAACCGGCTGCCCTGGTCGGGACCGGGGTTAAGCGCCGCGTAGGCCGCCCGCTCGGCGGAACTGAAAAGGGCGCCGCCCATGCCGGAGAGTACTGCCGACACAAGCAGGCCCGCCATATTCCCCATAAACGCAAAGCTGGCAAAGCCGACCGACCGGACCAGCAGGCCGGCCAGCAGCACCCGCTTGTACCCATACAAATCTGCCAGCGGCCCGGAAAGAACCATCAGCACCTGCTGGACGCCAGTCCGGACAGCCAGTACCGTACCGGCCACCGTCGCGGTCAGCCCGAGGTCGTCGCGCACATGGATCGATATATAGGGAATGAGCATGAAAAAACCGGTGTTAATGGCCAGGTCGGCCAGCAGGATCACGGCTTCGCCCGGCTTCAGGCCGCGCAGCCGCGTCAGGATGCCCACTTGCCACATCTCCTTGGGGGACGGCAGCTACTTGTAGCGCTTGCGCTTGCTTGAACTGGGCACGCCCATCTCCTCCCGGTATTTGGCCACCGTTCGCCGGGAAATATTGACGCCCTGCTTGTTGAGCGTATCGGTGAGGGCCTGGTCGGAGAGGGGATCCGACGAGTCCTCCTTGGCGATCAGGTCAGCGATCATCCGCTTGACGCTTTCCGCCGCCACCCCTTCGCCCCGGGCGTTATCCACGCCGCTGGTAAAGAAGAACTTGAGCTCAAAGGTGCCGAGGGGCGTCTGTACGTACTTGCCGGCCGTAGCCCGGCTGACGGTGCTTTCGTGCACCCCGATCACGTCGGCCACGTCGCGCAGTGTCAGGGGGCGCAGATACCGGATGCCGCGATCAAAAAAGTCGCGCTGGAACTTGACGATGGTCTCCACGACTTTATACAGAGTCATTCGCCGCTGCTCGATGGCTTTGATCAGCCAGAGGGCGGCGTGGATTTTCTGCTCGACAAACTTGCGGGCGTCGCTGTCGACCTGCCCGGAGAGCATCTGCCGGTAATGGTTGCTCACCAGCAGCTTGGGGATGGGCGATTCGTTCACGAGCACCACGTAGTCGCGCCCGACCCGCTCAATGGCGGCGTCCGGCACGACGTACCGGGTCTCGTTCGGGCTGCCGAAACGGCGCCCGGGCTTCGGGTCCAGCGTGCGGATCATGTCTGCGGCGCCCTGCACTTCCGGCGGCGTTACGCCCAGTTCCTCGGCAATGCGGGTAATCCGCCCCTCGCCGAGATCATCAAGGTGGTTCTCGATCAGAACGGGCACCAGCGGATTGCCGTCGTCAACCGTCGCCCACTGCAGCAGCAGGCACTCCCTGAGCGTCCGGGCGCCCACCCCCGGCGGGTCGAAGCCCTGAATCAGCAGCAGCACACGCTCGACCCGGTCCTCGCTTACGCCCAGTTTCTCCGCCGCCTCAGCGGTGGATATGGTCAGATACCCGTGGTCGTTAAGGCTGTCGATCAAGAATTCGCCGATCCGACGCCCACACCCGTCCAGGCCGGCCATGTAAAGCTGAGCCATGAGATGCTCCTGCAAGGTGGGGACAGTGGCGGTAAACGCCTCAAAGCCCATCTCCTCGTCGTTATCGGCGGCGCCGCCGTTACCGTAGTCACTGCCGAGATAGTCCAGCAGCTGGCGGGTCTCCGGCGGAGCGGCCGCTTCCTCGGCCTCTTCTTTCGGTTCCGCTTCGAGGCAGGGGTTTTCGAGGAGCTCCTGCTCGATGAAATCCGTCAGTTCGGTTACGGGCAGCTGCAGTACGGCGATGGCCTGTCGCAACTCCGGCGTCATTACCAGCTTCTGCGTCTGCTGCATTTGCAGGCCAAAACCAAGCCGCATCATCTTCACCGCCTTTCACCTTCTACCCTCATGGTTATTCGCCCCGTGGCAAGCTGTTTCCTTGCCATCGAAGACGGCAACGCGACCCCCATATTGCCGGTGATTCCTACCGTAATCTCTAGCACCAAAGGATGCGGAAGGAGTGTCAAAAATGAACATTCGTCGTGTTGCTGCTTCGGTTGCGCTGTCAGCCCTGCTGCTGGGCACGACCGCCATGCCCGCCATGGCGGAAAAAGGCGGGAACGGCTCCGACAAGGGCCACGGAAATAAGGTAAGCGATAAGTTCAAGGACATGGGAGATTTCGAATGGGGTCTGGGCGATGTCACGAAAATGATGCTGAAGGGGATCTTCAATGGCCGGGGTGAAGGCATTTTCGCACCCGGCGCCAAGATCAACCATCAGGAGTCAGCCGTCGCCATCGTCCGGCTGATGGATAAAGAAGCCGCGGCCAAGGCGCTTTCCGCCGCAGAAGTGGACAGCCTTCTGGGTGGGATCAGCGATGCGGATCAGATCGCAGCCTGGGCCAAGCCCTCGGTGGCTATGCTGGTCAAGGTCGGCGTTCTCAGTGAGGATGCCCCGTTCAAGCCGCTCGACGACGCAACCCGACTTGATATCGCGGTTCTGCTGGTCAACGCCATGGGCCTGCAGTCGGAAGCCGAGGAGAAGATGGATGAAAAGCTCTCCTTCAAGGATGCCCACCTGATCCCCGCCGAACTGACTGGCTACGTGAAGGTGGCTGTTGATCACCAGCTCATCACCGGCTACGATGACAAGACCTTCCGGCCCATGCAGGCCGTGAAGCGGGTGGAAATGGCCGTCATGATGGGCCGGGCGGACCGCCTGATCGAAAAGGAAAAGCACGATGAGATCAAGGGCGTCATCAAATCGGTGGACGCGGCCGAGGAATCGCTGGTCGTCACTGCCGGCGATAAGGAGATCGCCCTGACGCTGGCCGAGGAAGCGAGCATCTTCATCGACGGCCGTGAAAAGGATCTGCCCCGTCTTGCCGCCGGCATGAGAGTTGAAATCAAGCTGAACGGCGACGGCGAAGTCGTCTATATCGAGGCCAAGTCGGTGGCTGCTCCGCAGGATCCCGCGGTCACCGGCGCCATTACTCACCTGGTGCCCGCTACGCCTACTGCCCTGGGCCTGATCAGCATCGGCGGAACGGCCTACCCGATCTCGCCCAAGGCTGTGATCAAACTGAACGGCCAGACGGCGACCTTCGCCGACCTGGAAGTGGGCGACACCGTGAAGGCGGCAACCACCTATGGCCTGGTGATCAAGCTTGAGGCGACCCGCGAGGCGGAGACGGAGACCGTGGAGGGGACGATTACCGCCATCAAGGCGGCTACCCAGAGCGCCCTCGCCAAGGTGACCCTGAGCGTCGACGCCGGCGATGAGACCACCCGTACTGAGTATGTCGTCGCTGCCAATGCCGCCATTAAGATCAACGGTGAGTCGGCACGGATGGCCGGTCTGCGGCTGACTGACGAGGCAAAGCTGACCCTGGAGAATAACCTGGTCACCCGGATTGAAGTCAAACGGGAGGCCACGACCGTCAGCGGCACGATTTCCGACCTGGATGCTGCCACCTCTTCCGCTCCCGCCAAAATCACCGTCACCTTCCCGTCGCTGACCACTCCCGCCGTCACCGCCGAGTATTCGCTGGCTTCCGGCGCCGTGATCAAGATTAACGGCCGGACCGCCCAGTTTGCCGACCTGCGGGTGGATGAAAACGTCAAGCTCACACTTGGCGCCGGACTGGTGGACAAGGTTGAAGTGACCCGGGAGTATGAGGTGCTTGAGGGCTCCGTGATTTCGCTGGCGGCCCCGACGGCCGGTCAGGACGTTCCCGCCGGGACGGTGGGCCTGGTGGGCCTCGTGTACACGAGCGACGGCTCCGCCACCATGAACACCTTCCCGATCACTGGTGCCACGCAGATCCTGGTCAACGGCCAGACCGCCCAGTTTGCGGGCCTGCGGCTCGGCGACACCGCCAAGGCGTATTTCGACGGCGATGTGCTGGTGAAGCTGCAGGTGACACGGTAGTACGCAGACTAACCAGGACCGGGGCACACGTTGCCCCGCCGAGCGCCAGCACCTGGCCGCCTGATGCGGGCATGATGAAACAACAGACGCCAGAAGCCCTTGGGTTTCTGGCGTCTACTCTTTGTTGCGGGTCACATCAGACCAGCGCCGGATCCACCGACTGGACAAGAATCACATGAGCGGTGCCCGGACCGTGGATGCCCTGCAGGAGCATACTCTCGATGTCTCCCGTCCGGCTCGGGCCCGTCGCCAGGCCCAGCTCTGCGGGGGCTCCGCTGCCCTTGAGCAGGGCGCCCAGGTGCCGGAACAGCTCCACCCGCCCGGGCACCAACCTCTCGGCCGGCACGACGGCAATCCAGACTGGCGGGAGAATCAGCACCGACCGCGGGCGGGGACCGCCGAACGGCATGACCAGGGTGCCCGTATCGGCGGCGCCCAGCGCAGCAGTGGTGATGCCCACCCCGGCCTCGGCGCAGGCCGCCTTGGTGCCCGCCGGCCCGCCGGCGGCGGGAGTCCGGTACCAGGTGAACAGGGGCGCCAGATTCAGGGCGCCTAGCAGCGGGCTCTCCCAGGCAACCGCCGTCTCAATGCCAAGCCCGGCGACGATCGACTGCACCGTAACCCGCGCTTCGGCCAGGTCAGCCACCGTATGGGCGTTGCCGCCCACCCGTTCCCAGGCAGCGGCGAAGGCAGCAATCAGCTCAGCCTTCAAGGCTCTCACCCCTCTCCTGCTGGCGCTTGGCCCAGCGGTCCCGGAACGTCTCGGCCTTTACCACAGGCAGGTCGCGGTAGTCGGTCCAGCCCTTGACCGGCCCGGGCGCCCAGCGCATCCAGCCGCTGCGGCTGAACGGCAGCTGCTGCCAGCGCACAATGCGGGACGTCAGGCGGTAGCGGTCCGGGGACGCCCAGGCCCAGCTCCAAAGCTGAAAAATCCAGCGCTCGCCGGCGGGCACCAGCCCGTCACGCTGTTCCTTCTGCCGCAGCTTAAGCAGCAGGTCGTTCAGGTGGATTCCCATGGGGCACGCTTCGTGGCAGGATCCGCAGAGGCTGCATGCGTGAGGCAGGTCCGGCCACTTCTCCAGCCCGCGCAGCAGCGGCGTAATTACAGCGCCAATAGGCCCGCTGTACGCATCGCCGTAGGCGGCCCCGCCCACCTGCCGATAGACCGGACAGACGTTGAGGCACGAGCCGCAGCGAATGCAGAGCAGCGCCTCTTCGAACTCGGTATTCCGGATGGCCGACCGCCCGTTGTCCACGATGATCACGTGGAGCTCCTCCGGGCCGTCCACCTCGTCGGGGAGCCGGGGCCCCGAAATGAACGCGACGTAGCTGCTGATCAACTGTCCCGTGCAGGCCCGGGGCAGCAGGGCCAGGACCGGCTCCACGTCGGCAAAGGTCGGAACGACTTTCTCCATGCCGACGACCACGACCTGAATCCGGGGTTGGCTGGTGACGAGGTTGGCGTTGCCTTCGTTAGTAACCAATACGATGGTGCCCGTCTCCGCCACAGCGATGTTGCAGCCCGTCACGCCCACGTCGGCCGTCAGAAACTCCTGGCGCAGCTTGCGCCGGGCATACTGGAGCAGGTTTTGCGGGTCGTGGTCGACCGGCTTCCCTTCTTCTTTGGAGAAGAGCCCCGCGATCTCATAACGGTCCTTGCCAATGGCCGGCCCGACGATATGAGCGGGCGGGTCGCCGGAGAGCTGGATGATATACTCGCCCAGATCCGTCTCCCGCACGTGCAGGCCCGCAGCCTCAAGGGCGTGGTTCAGGTGGATCTCTTCGGTCAGCATCGACTTGGATTTGACGATGCGGCTGCCGCCGGATTCCTTGGCAATCTGGGCGACCCTTGCCGCCGCCTCGTCGCCCGTCTTCGCAAAATGGACGCGGGCCCCGCGCCGGGTCAATTGCTCGGCGAATTGGGAAACGTTGGCGTCGAGGTTGGCGACACCCTGCTGGCGGGCCGCCCGGGCCCGCTTCTTCAGGTCGGCCACCTGCTCGTTGCCCAGGGCCGCGTACGCCGCCAGCCGATTCCGGAAGAAGCCCTGTACCGTTGCCTTCGTCGCCTTAACCAGATTGGGTTTGGCGATCGCCTTGGCTGCCCGATCGGAAAAGGACATGCTACACGCCCTCCTTCCGGTTGAGCACTTCGGCCAGGTGCATCAGCCGCAGGTCGCCTTCCCGCCGGCGGTTGCGCCCGCCCAGGTGCATCAGGCAGGACATGTCGCAGGCGACAAGTACCTCAGCACCCTGCCGTACGGCGTCGTCCAGCTTGTCATCGCCCATGTTGGCAGAGACCTGCGGGTTGCGCACGGAGAAAGTGCCGCCGAAGCCGCAGCACAGGTCCTGCCGCTCCAGCTCCTTCAGCTCCAGACCCTCGACCTTGCGCAGGAGCTGCAGGGGCTCCTGGATGACTTTGAGGTCGCGGGTGAGGTGGCAGGAGGAGTGAAACGCCGCCTTGACCGGCAGGGCGGCGCCCACGTCGCGAACCTTCAGCACTTTGACCAGGAACTCGGAGAATTCGTAGGTCCGGGCGCCCACCGCTTCCGCCAGCTTCTTCACCTCGGGCTCGTCAGCGAAAATCTCCGAGTAGTGGTTGCGCACCATGGCGGCGCAGGAACCGGAAGGCATCACGATATACTCGCTGTCCTTAAAGGTCCTCAGGAAGTTGAGCGCCAGCGGCCTGGCCTCTTCCGTGTGGCCGCAGTTGTAGGCCTGCTGACCGCAGCAGGTCTGTCCCAGCGGGAAATCGACCTCGCAGCCCAGCCGCTCCAATACCTCAACAGCATCCATACCTACTTCGGGGAAGAACAGGTCGACCAAACATGTGGCAAAGAAGGAGACGCGTATTGTAATCACATCCCTATGGTAGGTCAGTCGCTATTCCAGGATTCCGTCGCTTCCTCGGCCACAATCAGGGGCACGACCCCGTGGGCGGCATCGGTGTGGTATTCCATCCGGTTGGCAGCCGCCACAGACTTCTGCCGGGCCTTGATGCGCCGCAGCCGCGCGGCGGCAAGAGCGTCGCGTTCCGCCAGCACGGCAGCGTCCGGGACGACGCGTCCATCGGCAAGCGCCGTCGGATCCAGCAGGTCGACACGCCGGGTCCGCAGCCCGATGTGCAGCAGGTCACCCGTCTGCAGCCGCAGAATGCCGCCGCCCCGGGCCGCCTCGGGCGTCACGTGGCCCATGGCGGCGCCGTAGGTCACCCCGGAGTAGCGCCCATCGCTGAAAATCGTGGTCAGCAGCCGCATGGCCTGGTTGGCGTTCACGTGCTGCATGGGGTTGAACATCTCCGGCATGCCGAACGCCTCCGGCCCCTGCCCGCTGATGACCATGGTGATTTTGATTGCACCTGTCCGGACCATCTGGTCGAAGAGCTGGTCATAGGGCAGGGCCGCGTCCACTTCCAGCTTGAGCCGCGGCCCGTTGTACCGGGCCATGGCCCGCAGCCCCGGTTCCGGGAAAAGGCGCCCGGCCTGGATCTTGCCCAGAATGTGCGGATCGAGCAGCGCTCTGTTGGCATCTTCCTCGTTTTCAAAGTACAGCACGAAGTTAACCTGGTCATCGAACGCCTCTACCTGGTGCGCAGGCATGCCGGCAATCTTGACCTCCGCCGATTCAAAGAAGTTGCCTTGCAGCACTTCCACGCCGCCGTAGTCCCGACGCGGGGTGTGCAGAATGATCGGGTTCTCCGTCACGCCAGCCGCGGAGAGCCCCCCTGTATCTGAGAGCCGCTCCCGCCAGGTTGTGCCGGTCACCGTCATGGCATCGACGTCCATGGGCATGCCGTTCTGCAGCAGCTCGTACATCACCGTCTCGACACCTCGGTGCAAGCCCTGGCACTTCTGCAAGGCCAGTTGGAAGATATCCCGGCCCTTCGTCAGCGAGTAATCGAAGAGATCGGGCACCGGCAGCGCCGTGCGAATGCGGTCAATGTCCCACACGCTGAAGTCGTAGCCGGCGTACTTCATGGCCGCGACCATGTGCATCATCAGGTTGCTGGAACCGCCCGTGGCGCTGTGGATGCGCACGCAGTTGCAGATGTTGGCCCGCAGAATCTCCCGCACGCCGCACTCGGGCCGGTTGGCAAGCTTGAAGAGGTCGGCGACCTGCCGCTCCACCTGTGCCGCGGTGGGCGCCTCGGGCAGCAGGTCCACCGCCGGATGGGCAAACCCCAGGGCGGATATGGCCATGCGCGAGGAGTTGCCGGTGCCGTTGAAGGCGCAGATGCCGCCCTTGGCATCGCAGGTCGCCACTGCCAGGGAGCGCTCGAACGCCTTGTGACTGGCGGGCGTCAGCACCCCCAGCTCCACGGCCCGGGTCAGCACGCCCTGGAAGGCTGTGCCCGTGGTGCACTGCAGAATGTACTGCATGGTATCGCGCAGGTCGCGGGCGAGGTCCGGAAAGCCCTGCGCCTCGGCGTGCTGCGCCAGCGCTTCCAGTTCAGCGTGGGTCTCCGGCGCAATGGTGCCGCCCTTCAGCACGTGTGCGGGGGCGAAGGTCGCGAAGACCGGCGCCTCGCCCCGGCGGCGGCGCAGCGCATCCAGATGCGCCAGGCCCGCCACAACGGCCAGCGGCGTCTTGTCGCAGCCGGCGATTACGTATGCGCCGTGGTAAATGTGCGACTCCATCTGGTTGGCGACCATGGCTGCCACGGCGTTGCGGCTCTGCAGGCTGTACGACATGCCCATGGTCGATTGGGCCGTGCCGTCGCACATGACAGGGTGGCCGAAGTAAAACGGTACGCCGCCGGCACGCCAGATCGCCAGGGCGGCGTAGTATACGGTTTCGAGGTCGACAATATGGGCCGGATGGTCCCACGAGCCGCCGATGATGGCGATGCGGGGGGCGTTTTCTTCCAGCCGGTCGTGAATCGCGGTCAGGGGCCAATCCGGCGCCGGCCCCATGCCGGTGAACCGGTAGGCCCGGTCCAGCAGGGCGGCCACCGTAATGGGTTCGTTCGCCTTGGCCTGCACGTTCCACGTGTAGGGATTGATCGGGTTGTCAATACGCATTACAGTGTCGGACCGATCCGCCAGATGCCGAAGTCGTCCTGCCCGAGAATCTCGGCGCTGGTCAGCTTGCCGCTGGCGACGGCCCTCACCTCCTCGAAAATCCTGCGGCCCACAGTCTGCACGGTCTCTTCCCCGCTGATGACCGTACCCGCGTTCACGTCCATGTTGTCGCGCATGCGCTCGAACATGGGGGAGTTGGTAGCAATCTTGATCGCCGGGGCGACGACCGACCCGGTCGGCGTGCCCCGGCCGGATGTAAAAACGGTGACGTGGGCGCCGCCCGCCACCATGCCGGTGATTTGCTCGATGTCGTGGCCCGGGGTGTCCATCCAGACGAGCCCCCTGGTCTTCGGGCGCTCGGCGTACTCGATGATGTCCTGCAGGGGCCGGGTGCCGGCTTTATAGATGCAGCCCAGCGACTTTTCTTCAATCGTCGTGATGCCGCCCTCGATGTTGCCCGGCGACGGCTGGGCGCCCCGGAAGTCCACGCCCATCTTCATGACATCCTGCTCGAACCGGTCGATCACCTCGAAGACCCGCTTCTTCAGGGCCGGCGTCACGGCCCGCTCCGCCAGCAGGTGCTCCGCCCCGATCAGTTCCGTGGTCTCGGCCAGAATCACCGTGCCGCCCCGATCGATCAGCAGGTCGGAACAGGCGCCCACGGCGGGGTTGCCGCTCAGGCCCGAGCAGGCGTCCGAGCCGCCGCACTCGGTGGCGAGAATCAGCTCCGACACGTCGATCAGTTCACGCTGCGCGAGCGATGCGTCCTTGACCATGGCGGCCGCGATGCTCGCCGCATCGGCGATGGCCTGCAGCGTGCCCCCGCTCTCCTGAATCAGCACGACCTCGACCCGCTTCCAGGGCGCCCGCCGGGCGATTTCGGCGGCGATTAGCCGGGCCTGCGAGGCTTCGCAACCCAGACCCATCACCACGACGCCGCTGACGTTGGGGTGTGCCCCCGTGCCCACGAACGTGCGGTTGGTCTGCTCAATGTCGGCCCCGACCGCCGCACAGCCGTGCTGGTGGTAGAACGACACGGTGCCCCGCACCAATTGGGTCACCTGCTGCGCCGCCTTCGCCGCACATACGATGGTCGGCAGCAGCAGCACGTGGTTGCGGATGCCCACCGAGCCGTCAGGGCGCCGGAATCCCCAGAACTTGCCCTCAGGAATCTGCATGGACCTTGTCCCCCCTCCCCCGGTTGCTCTCGATGTTCTGCACATGGGCATGCTCCCCGGCCGCGATCGCCCGGGAGGCCGTGCCAATGACCTGGCCGTACTTCAGCACCGGCTCGCCCTGGGCGATGGGCCGGATGGCGAACTTGTGGCCAAATGCAATCGGCTGGGCCAGCCTTACCGTATTGCCGTCGATGACCAGCGCAAACCCGGCCGGCAGGTCGGCCACCGCCGTCGCAACGTTGTCGACCGAAGGCTTCATAATTACGTACTGCGCCATACTCAGTCCTCCTCCCAGGGCCGGCGCCCCGTCCGGTGCTCGGGCAGTGGCAGGTCGGCCAGACGGCCGTCCGCCGCGAAAGTCATGGGCATGGGGTCCGTCAGGGCTTCCAGGCTCGGGTTCTTCACCCCGTCCGACTGCCATAGCGCCTCGGAGACCCACATTTCTTCAAGATGGAGTGTGGAACTGACACGCACGAGGCGGGGGCGCTCCACATCCACTCGGTTGCAGGTGATCAGGGCGACGGCAATCGCCTGCCTGTCATCGGGCATCCAGAGCGGCGTGGCGGCACTGCCCAGTTCAGAGCTGGTAATCTGGTTGGTCCAGAACTGCTGGTAGTCGATGTTCTCGACAACCGCCCGGGTGGTCACGTCGGCGGCGCCGAGCCCCGTCGCGTTGCCGTGGGTCTGCTCGGTCAGGCGCAGCACTACGATCTTCTGGGGGTTGCGGGCCGGGTCGCCTGGGATATGCCGCACCGCATACCGCCCGGTAATGTTCGGGTCCATGCCGCTCCCGCTGATGTTCTTGCCCAGGTAATCCACCACCAGCACATCCAGGTGGTCGAACGGGATCTGCGGCATCAGGCTCCGGCAAAGGTTCATCAACTCCGGCTCCCGGCCGGAAATTCGTTCGGCGGGCACAAGCTCAATATGGGCCGGCTCCTCGTAGGCGTTCTCCACGGTCGCCAGGCCGCCCAGAACGTTGACCTTCTCCAGAACCACGGCTGCAGCCGCGGGAATCGTCTCGTGGAAGGTATCGAACCCCTGCTTATGGATCAGGGCGGCGCCGCGGTGCTTGCCGAAGCCGATGACCAGCATTTTGCTCAGGCCGCTCTCCACCGGACCGTGAAAGTCCGTGTGGACCTTGACCCGGTTTATGGGCAGTACGGCGTCCGCTGCAAGGGCTTCCCGGCTAAAATGAACCGGGAAGCCGCCCGGCGTATAGCCGAGCAGTTCGGTATCCATGCCGGAGCGGAATTCGACGCCCATGGACGCAGGCGTAACGCCGTAGCCGGCCAGCACATCCATTTGGCCGTCCGGCGTGGCGCCGCCATGGCTGCCCATGGCGGGCACGATGAACGGGCGGGCGCCCCGCTGCTTCAGCTCGGCGATTACCGTCCCGGCGATCTGATCGATCCGGGCGACGCCGCGGCTGCCGACGCCCACCGCCACTCTCATGCCCGGGCGGATCCGGGCGTCCAGCTTCTGCATTTCGCGGGCGACGGCACCGGCCACGTCCGCTTCACGCGGGGCGTCGAAACGCTGCCGCACCTTCCGCCACTGCGGGAATGCAGTGTCGAGGCCCCCTTCTACGACTTGAAAGGCCATGGCTCCAATGCCCCCTTGCGAATTACAGCTGATGAATGGGGTTGCGAAGCGTACCTATGCCGGAGATCGCGATCTCGACCACATCGCCCTCCAGCAGGGTGAAGCTTTCATCCGGCACCAGGCAGGTGCCGGTGAGCAGGACCGTTGGCCCAAGCAGTTCGTTGTCCCGGTTCAGGAAGGAAACCAGTTCCGGGAAGGTCCGCTTCATCTGGCGGGTAGAAATCTCCCCTTCAAAGGCAGCCTTGCCGCCCCGCAGGATCGTCATGTGAATGATGAACTCCGACGGCGGCGTATCGGTAATCAGGACGGCCGGGCCCACGGCGCAGGAGCCCTTCCACATTTTCGCCTGGGGCAAGTAGAGCGGGTTGACGCCTTCAATATCGCGTGAGGACATGTCGTTGCCCACGGTGTAGCCGACAATCCGGCCGCTTCCGTCCAGCATGACCCCCAGTTCCGGCTCCGGCACGTTCCACTTGGAATCGGAGCGCAGGTTGAGCACGGCGTTCTGCCCGCTGACCCGCCCGGAGCTCGCCTTGAAGAAGATTTCGGGGCGCTCGGCTTCATAGACCCGCGTGTAAATATCGGGCACGTCGGATTCGACCACCCGGGCGTCGCGAGACCGGAGATAAGTAACGCCGGCGGCCCAGACTTCGGCCACGGGCGGGGCCATCAGGTGCGCCTTCTCCATGGCGGGGGCGACATCCAGGTCCGCATAGCGATAGGAAGCGGCCCTATGCAGGAGGCCGGGAACGAGGTCGGCAAGCAGTTGGGCCGGAGTCTTGCCGGCGTCCAGCGCTTCCGCGAAGAGCACAGGCAGGGAAGCACAGCGCACGGGGTCGGCGGCGGTCAGGTCATAGACCCGTTCTTCCCGTACGAGTCCAAGTCGGGGACCGATGCGCGGAAGCCAAAACGTGACCAGCAGCATGGTCTATTCACACTCCTTGAGGGCATCCTGCTTCATCACTTGCTCCAGGTCGAACTGGACGTTCTTCATGTGGTCTCGCATCGCATAGCGGGCTGCCGCCTCGCTATGAGTGCTGATCGCTTCATAGACCTGCCGGTGGCTGAAGACGGCCCGCTCGCCGGAACCAGACACGTTGTGGGTCTTTGCCCGCAGGTGGTCAATGAGGCCGTAAATGTTGGCGTAGACCTGCGACAGAATGCGGTTGCCGGCCGCCTCCACCACGGTCTCGTGAAACTCGAGGTCGGAGGGCAGGTAGTCTTCACCGTTGGCCAGTTGCTCTTCCATGGTTCGCAGGCTGCGGGCGAGCCGTTCGCGGTGCACGGCGGAGGCCCGGCGGGCAGCGAGGCCGGCCATCTCCACCTCCAGCACAGTGCGGGCCTCAATCAGCTCAAGCAGCTGCTCCGACTCCAGCATGTTGCCGACCAGCGGGTCAATCATGCTCTGCGCCGTAGGGCGGCTGACAAAGGTACCTTCGCCCTGGCGAGCTTCCACCAGCCCCATGGCCGCCAGCACTTTGAGCCCCTCCCGCATGGCAAGGCGGCTCACGCCCAGGCGGGCGGCTAGTTCTCGCTCCGGCGGCAGCTGGTCACCCGGCTTCAAGTCACCCCTGGCAATGGCGTCCCGAACCTCGGCAATGACCGCCTCGCCAACGCTGGTTCGTTTCACACGGTTGAGCACTGATCTCCCTCCATAGGTCATACCTCTGATGGTCAGACCATTAGGGGCAAACGAAACCGCCATGAGCTTACGCCCCCACCAAGGTTGAACGGTGGGGGCGTTTTTCTTACCCCTTACGCCGGCTCTAACTGCTTGTCCTGTATCCCGTTGCATACGGCCCCGCAGCTCTGGCGAACGACGAGCTTCGGGGGCAGAATGACGGAAGTCGGACCGTTTTGCTTGCCGGTAATGAGCCCAATCAACATTTTCGCCGCTTCCAGGCCCATCTCCCGTTTGGGCTGGTGCACCGTGGTCAGCGGCACGATAAAGCTGTCTGACAGGCTGATGTTGTCGACCCCGACCACCGCCACGTCCTCGGGCACCCTGAGCCCGGCGGCCTGTACCGCCTTAACGGCGCCCAGGGCCATCAGATCGCTTGTAACGAGCATGGCGGTAGGCCGGTCAGGAAGCCGCATCAGGGATTCGGCGGCTTTGTAGCCGGCTTCCTCATGAAACCCGCTCCCCCAGTGAACGTAGCCGTTCGGTACATCAATGCCCGCTTCGGCCATGGCCTGAAGGTAGCCAGAATGCCGCTCCCAGCTCGTGGAGTGCTGGGGGGAGCCGGTAATGCAGGCAATCTTCCGGTGCCCCAGCGACAGCAGATGCCGGGTGCCGGTCTGACCGATGGCGACGTTATCGCTGCCCACGTAATTCATCACCCCGGGGTACGGGGTCCGGTTGATGAACACATACGGCACCTTCAGGCCCTGCAGGTGGTCCAGCAGGGTAACGTCGCCGGCCAGGGCAGTGGCCACCACCAGCCCTGCTACCTGCGCCGCCTTCAGGTTCTGCAGCGCGTCGCCCACCCGGCCCGGCTCATCGCCGGTGTTGTGGATGACGACCTGATAGCCAAGGCTGGTCGCACCTTCTTCGAAGCCTACGGCCACTTCCGAGACGAACGGGTTGCGAATATCGGTCAGGATGATCCCCAGGAGGCGGCTGCGCCGGCTTCGCAGACTCTGCGCAGCGAAATTCGGCTTATAGTCGAGTTCCTGAACTGCATCCAGGACACGCTCGCGGAGCAGGTCGCTCACGCCGGCGGACTGGTTTAGTACGGCTGAGACAGTCGCAATGGAGACGCCGGCACGTTTTGCTACTTCCCGGATGGTCACTCCCGAGGTCATCACCCCCTGAAACTAGAGGCCAAGGTAGGCTTCCCGAATCTGCGGGTTCGCCAGGAGCTCGCTGGCCGCACCTTCCATGACGATCCGCCCCGTTTCGAGGACGTAGCCGCGCTGGGAGATGCCGAGTGCCTCTACGAGGTTCTGTTCCACAATCAGGACGGAGACACCCTGCTTGCTGACCTTGGCCAGTTCGGTGAAAACCTGCTTCACAACGATGGGCGCCAGGCCGAGCGAAGGTTCGTCAACGATCATCAATTTAGGTTGTAGCATGAGGGCGCGGGCAATGGCAAGCATCTGCTGCTGTCCGCCGCTCATGGTGCCCGCCAGCTGCGTCTTTCGCTCAGCCAGAATCGGGAAGAGCTCCAGCATTTCGGCCAGCTTCTTGGAGCGGTCACCCCGGGCTCGGGGCGTGTAGCCCCCCAGCAGGAGGTTGTCCTCGACGGTCATCTTGTGCAGAATGCCGCGGCCCTGGGGAATGTGGGCGATGCCTAGCTGCGGAAGCAGATGCGGCTCCACTTTGGAGATGTCCGTGCCGTCAAGGAGAATTGAACCGTTCCAGAGCGTGGCCAGGCCGGAAATCGCCCGCAGCAGGGTGGTCTTGCCGGCGCCGTTGGAGCCGACCAGCGCCACCGTCTCGCCGTCGCGCACTTCCATGGAGACCTCGTCGAGGACCTTCATGTCGCCGTAGCCGGTGGTGATTTTTTTGATCTCAAGCATGGTTGTGTCCCTCCCCCAGGTAGGCAGTGACCACTTTGGGATCGCGCAGGACGTCCCGGGGGGCGCCCTCCGCCAGCAGTTCACCCTGGTTCAGAACGATGGCCCGGGTACAGAGCGAAACAACCGCCTTCATCACGTGTTCAATGAAGATGACCGTCACGCCGGTGGCGTGAATCTTCTTCACCAATTCCACACCGGCTTCCATTTCGCTGGGGTTCAGGCCGGCCATGGATTCGTCCAGCATGAGCAGCTTCGGCTTGAGCGCCAGCGCCCGGGCCAGGTCCAGCCGCCGCCGGGTTTCGACCGGCAGGCTGCCGGCCCGGAAGTTCTTGACCCGGGTCAGGCCCGTGAAATGGACGATCTCTTCCGCCGCCTTGTGGGCCCGGCTCACGAGGCCGTCGTGCAGCAGGGCGCCGATCATGACGTTCTCCAGCACGCTCATGTCCAGGAAAGGCCGGGAGGACTGGAACGTACGCCCGATGCCCAGCTTGGCCCGGTCAGGGGCAGGCAGCTGGCTGATGTCCTTGCCGCCGACCAGGACCTGCCCGGAAGTCGGGGTGTAGGTGCCGGCAACCAGGTTGACGGTCGTGGACTTGCCGGAACCGTTGGGACCGATCAGGCCAAGGATTTCGCCTTCCCGGACCTGCATGGAAAAGTCCCGCACGGCGTGAATGCCGCCGAACCGCTTGTTCAGGTTCTTCAGTTCAAGGACTACGCTCACCGTGAGGTCACCTCCGTCGCTGGTTCGGTCGGCTTCTCCGACTTCTTCGGCCACTTGATCAGATCGACGAGGGAGATCAGGCCCGCGGGACGGGTGAGGACGATGATCATAAGCAGGGCGCCATAGAGGGTCAGAGAGGTGCCGGTACGGGTTGCACCCAGCCAGGCGTTAGTCACTTCGGTCAGACCGGTGACGACCGCGGCGCCGACGATGGGGCCGCCCAGGGTGCCGACGCCGCCGACGATGGCGACCAGGGCGATCTGGGTTGACATGGTGGTAGAAGCGACGGAACCCGGATCGACAAAGCCGATGATGCAGGCGTAAATGGCGCCCAGCAGGCCGGTGAGGCCGGCGGAGATCATCAGGGCCGTCAGCTTGACGTTGCCGGTTTTGACGCCGAGCGATTCGGCTGCATCCTGGTCGTCACGGATGGCCTGCAGGTACATGCCGATGCGCGAGGTGGTAATCACCTTGCCCAGGACGTAGAAGAGCACCAGAACGGCCAGCATGATCCAGTAGTACGAAGCCTTGCTGTCAAACTGCAGGTTCCACGGCTGCTCGCCGCGATACGGGATGTTCAGGCCGTTCGCGCCGCCCGTGAAGTTACCGTAGTGCAGCAGCAGAATCCGGAGGATTTCGCCGAAAGCGATGGTCGACAGCGTAAAGTACGGGCCACGGAGCCGGAAGCACGGGTAGCCGATGATTACCGAGGCCGCCACAGCGAGCACGGCGCCCACGAACATGCCAACCAGGGGCGTAACGTGGTAGCGGGTGAACAGGATGATCGTGGTGTATGCGCCGATCGCCAGGAAGACCGCGTGGCCGAGGGACAACTGCGCTGCGTAGCCACCGATGAAGTTCCAGGCGATACCCAGGGCGCTGAACAAGAAGATCATGGTCAGAACGTTGAGCAAATACTGCTGATCCGTAAAGAGCGGAACGGACGCCGCAGCGGCCAGGAGGACAGCGACGACCCCCAACTTACCATAGCGTGCGAGCATTTACGCTGTCCTCCTTCCGAAGAGACCGTTGGGCCGCAGGAACAAGACGAGAATAAAGATGACGAAGACGCCCAGCTGCGCGAGGTCCATGGCCAGATAGACGCTGGAGAGCGCTTCCACGATGCCGATCAAGAGGCCGCCGATCATGGCGCCGTATACGTCGCCCATGCCGCCAAGCACGACCACGACGAAGGCGGTGTTGGAGAAAAGCTGGCCGACATGCGGATACACATAGAACAGCGGGGACATCAGCAGACCGGCCGCACCGGCCAGGGCGATGCCGATGGCGAAGGCGATGGCGAAAGTCCGGCGGGGGTTGATGCCGAGCAGGGTGGCGATTTCGCGGCTTTCAGCAGTCGCCCGCATGGCCCGGCCCATCTCGGTCTTGTTAATGACGATGTTCAGCGCCCAGACCATGGCGGCAGCCACGCAGAAGGCGATGACGCGGGCGACGGGAATCGAGAAGCCGCCGAAGTTCCAGGCCGCCTGCTTGATGGTGTTTGGGATGGAGTGGTAATCCGGGCCCCAGATCATGATCGCACCGTTGATCAGGAAGATCGAAAGGCCCAGGGTAAGCAGGATCTGGTAGATATCCGGCTTGCCAATGACCCGGTTGATCAGCCCACGGAAGATCCCGTAGCCGATCAGGAAGCAGAGAGGCGTAACGACAAAGAACAGCGGGTAGATGCCCAGGCCCAGCCACTGATTGAGCAGGTAGGTCAGAAACATGCCCACCATCAATAACTCGCCCTGAGCAAAGTTCACGATGCCCATGACGCCGAAGATGAGGGTCAGACCAACCGCCACCAGGGCATAGATGCCACCGATCATAAGCCCGTTAATGATCGATTGCACCATCATTACCACATTGTTACCCCCTTTGAGATGAGAAAGGGGACGTCGATGGTCCGGCGTCCCCCTGTTCCACATCGGACAGCGGTCTTCCCTTACTTCTTGATGCTCAGCTCCACCTTGGCGGTGGCGTCAGCGGCGGGGTAGATCGTGCGGGGCTTGCCGCCCTGCCACTGGATCATGACCGGGTGCACGCTGGCGTTCCAGCCCTTGTCGTCGAACTTCGCCTTGCCAGGCTGGAAGAAGCCGCCGAAGGTGGTGCCGCCGAACTCGGTGGCTGCGAGGTAGTCCCGGATCTTGGTGGGGTCGGCGCTGGCGGTCTTCTCCATGGCCTCGGCGACCATGCGGACGTAAGCGTACTCAGGGCCGGCATGCTCGGTCATGAAGTAGCCGTACTTGTCCTCGAAGCGCTTCGTGGCCGCAGCCAGCTCGGGCACGCTGGAGATGTTCTTGGAGTCCCAGTTCCAGGAGCCGACGGAGATCAGGCCGTTGACGGCATCGCCCATTTCCTTGCCGATGGTGGGCCACAGGAAGCCGGCGCCGCCGCCGATGACCAGCGGGCTGATGTTGAACTGCTTCATCGTGTTGATGATCAGCTTCGCATCGTTGGTGTAGGAGACCGGGAAGAGCACGTCAGCCTTCGCGTTCTTGATGGCGGTGACGAGCGAGGAAGCGTCGGTGAAGCCGGCCGGGTAGGACTGGTAGAGAACGACGTTCAGGCCGGCGTTCTTGGCAATGTCCATGGAGCCCTTGGAGGTGGACTCGCCGTAGGCCGAGTTCTCGTAGACAATGGCTACGTTTTTGAGGCCGAGGTTGAACTCCTTGTTCAGGTAGCCGAGGAACTCAACCTGGGTCTGACCGAACATGCTGCCCTTCGGGGTGCCCTGGAAGACGTACTTGTAGCCCTGCTTGGTAATGTCATCGCTGATGGCGTTGACCAGGATGGGAATCCGGTTCTTCTCGAGCAGCGGAATGATCGAGAGGGTAATGTTGGAGAAGCCCGGGCCGATGCCGGCGACGACCTTCTCGGTGGAGAGGGTGCGCTCGACGACAGAAACGGCGTCCTTGGGGTCGCTGGTGGTGTCGGTGACCACGAGGCTCAGCTTCGCACCGCCCAGCGCCTTGATGCCACCGGCGTTGTTGACGTCTTCGATGGCCAGCTTGACGCCGTCGAGGTCCTGCTTGCCGGCGTCAGCATTGCTGCCGGAGAGCGGGTTGAAGAATGCGATCTTGATCTCCTTGGGCGCGTCAGCCTTGTCGGAGGAACCGGCAGCCGGAGCGGCTTCCTTCTTGGCCCCGCCGCAGCCAGCGACCAGGGCTACTGCGAGGATCGATGCCACGAATGCAGCGAACGCACGTTTCTGAGTCATGCCTCTACCCCTCCATGTGGTATATGTGTGCTATCGGTGCCCTTACACCGTTAGTACTGATAGAAGCCACGACCGGACTTCCGGCCGAGGTATCCCCCTTCGACCATCTTCTTGAGCAGCGGGCAGGGGCGGTACTTTTCCTCTTTGAGTTGCTCGAAGAGGCCCTGCATGGTGTTGTAGGTGACATCCAGGCCAGTGAAGTCGGCCAGCTCCAGCGGGCCCATGGGGTGGTTGCAGCCCAGCTTCATGGCGGTGTCCACGTCTTCGGGCTTCGCACCTTCCTGCACCAGGAAGATCGCCTCGTTCATCATCGGAACGAGCAGCCGGTTGACGACGAAGCCGGGATGGTCGGGCGCATTCACGGGCGTCTTGCCAAAGCTCTGGGCCAGGGCCCAGACGGTCTGGTAGGTCTCGTCGGAGGTGCCAAGGCCCCGGATGACCTCGACCAGCTTCATGACCGGCGCCGGATAGAAGAAGTGCATGCCGATCACCTTGTCCGCCCGCTTGGCGGCAGCGCCCAACCGGGTCAGGGAAAGGCCCGAGGTGTTGGAGACCAGCACGGTCTCCGGGCCCGTGACCTGGCCCAGCTCCTCGAAAACCTTGATCTTCAGGTCGATCAGTTCGGGTACCGCTTCGATGACGACATCCTTGCCGTTCGCATCGGCGAGGGCACCGGCGCCCTGGAGGCGGGACATGAGCTCGGCCTTGGCTTCAGCCGTGAGCTTGCCCTTCTCCACGCTCTTCTGGAAGCGGCCTTCGATGGCGGCCAGCCCCTTCTGGAGGGCGGCCGGGAAGACATCGATCAGAGTAACGTCGTATCCGGCGGTCAGGGCGACCTGAGCGATGCCGTTGCCCATGAGGCCGGCGCCGATTACGGCGATGGTTTTGATGTCAGGCATGTTTTCAGCCTCCTAGCGGGCGTTTTCGAGCAGGACAGCCATGCCCTGGCCGCTGCCGATGCACATGGTGGCGATGCCGTACTTGACACCGCGGCGGGCCATTTCGTTCATGAGCTTGATCATGATGACCACGCCTGTCGCGCCCACGGCATGACCCTGCGCCACGGCGCCGCCGTTGACGTTGACGATCGCCGGATCGAGGCCGAGTTCCCGAATGCCGTACACAAGCTGCACCGCAAAGGCCTCGTTGATCTCGATCAGGCCGATGTCGGAGAGCTTCAGGCCGGTCTTCTTCAGCAGCTTCTGGGTGGCCGGAACCGGGCCGATGCCGAAGAGGGTGGGCTCGACGCCGGCTGACTCCCAGCCCCGGATGTAGGCCTGGGGCTTCAGGCCCAGCTTGGCGGCCGTATCGGCGGCGGTGACCACGCAGGCGGCGGCGCCGTCGTTGATGCCCGAGCTGTTGCCGGCGGTGACGGAGCCATCCTTCGTGAAGGCGGGCCGCAGCTTGGCGAGAGACTCGATGGTGGTCTCGGGGCGGTTGTGCTCGTCGGTATCGAACACCTTCACGCCGCCCTTGACGGGAATCTCCACCGGGAAGATCTCGTCCTTGAACTTGCCTTCGGTCTGGGCCTTGGCGAAGCGGCTCTGGGAGACATAGGCCCACTCGTCCTGAGCCTCGCGGCTGATACCGTAGGTGGTGGCCATTTTCTCAGCCATCAGACCGGCGTCGCCGAGAATGTGGTCAGCGAGGAAGTCGTACATGGTGGCGTTGCCGTGGCGGTAGCCGGTGCGGGCGCCTTCCAGGACGTACGGGCTCTGGCTCATGCACTCCATGCCGCCGGCGACAATCACTTCGCGCTCACCCAGGAGAATGTCCTGTGCAGCAGCGATAACGGCCCGCATGCCGGAAGCGCAGTTCATGTTGATGGTGTACGAATCCTGCTCAATCGGCCAGCCGGCCTTCATCTGCACCCGGCGGGCGGGATTGCCGCCGCGGGTCAGCTGGATATTCTCACCGAGAACGACCCGCTCCACCTGCTCGGGGGTAAGGCCGGCCCGCTTGATGGTCTCCTTGATGGCGAGGGCGCCCAGTTCGATGGCTCCGACGCCGCTGAGCGAACCCTGGTACTTGCCGATCGCGGTACGCGTTGCTGCAGAAATGACGATCTCCTTCAACATGAGTCCCTCCTCGGAAAACTACTTATCTAAAGCACGAACCCGCCGCCGACGTTGATCACTTCGCCGTTGACATAACCGGCTTCTTCGGAGGCCAGGAAGGCCACCACGGCGGCGACTTCTTCCGGCTTGCCGGCCCGGCCGGCCGGGATCTTTTCCATCATGGTGTTCCAGACTTTCTCCGGAACGCCGCGGGTCATATCGGTGTCGACGAAGCCCGGGCAGATTGCGTTGGCGGTAACACCCTTACGAGCCAGTTCACGGGCGGCCGTCTTGGTGAGGCCGACCACGCCCGCCTTGGATGCGGCGTAGTTCGCCTGGCCGACGTTGCCCAGCCAGCTGGCCGAGGCGATGTTGACGATGCGCCCGTAGCCCTTCTCCCGCATATAGGTGCCTGCGTACCGGGTGGTGTACATCGTGCCGGTCAGATTGACCTTCAGCACGAGATCCCACTGTTCGTCGGTCATTTTGTGAAGCATGGTGTCCCGGTTGATGCCGGCCACGTTGACCAGAATCTCGAGGCCGCCGAAGGCAGTGATCGCCTTCTGGCAGAGCCGTTCCGCCTCTTCCTTCTCGGCGATGTTGGTCTTTACCGCTTCACACTTGCGGCCCAGGGCCCGGATCATTTCAGCCGTCTCTTCTAACTGCTCGGTGAGCAGGTCACCAATAACCACGTCGGCGCCTTCCTGTGCCAGCTTCAGAGCGATGGCACGTCCGATGCCCCTGGCTGCGCCGGTCACGACCGCACGCTTGCCTTCCAGCCTCACGTCGATTACCTCCCGACTTACTCCTACTGCCTGGTCCGGGCCAAGAACTCCGTCCGAATTCCCATCGGTCCTTCCGCGAACACAGCCCGATCCATCGTCTTCAGATCAGCAGCCACCTTCGGGCGGAATTCCATATGGGCGAATATGTCACGTTCCAGATCGCAGCCGGGCGCCACTTCCGTCAGCACCAGGCCGTCCCGGTCGAGACGGAAGACCGCGCGCTCCGTTACATAGATGATCTCTTGCCAGTCGTTCTGCGCCGCAACCTGGCCGGCGAAGGTGATGTGCTCAACCCGCTTGAGGAACTTCTTGCCGCCGTTGGACCGGATTTTCAGCTCCCCGTCCTCGACGGCGATGTCGGCCTTGCCAGCGGTAAAGCTGCAGAGGAAGACGACTTTCTTGGCAGACTGCGTGATGTCGATGAACCCGCCGCAGCCCGTCACCCGGCCGCCGAACTTGCTGACGTTGACGTTGCCCTGTTCGTCGACCTCGGCGGCGCCCATGTAGGTCACGTCGACGCCCATGCCATTGTAAAAGTCAAACTGATAGGGCTGCTCAATGATCGCTTCGGCGTTTTGCGTGAGGCCAAAGTCGACCCCGCCGGCAGGCACGCCGCCGATGGCGCCGGACTCAATGGTGAGCGTGAGGCTGTCGGCAATGCCTTCCTCAGCGCTGACCGGGCCGACCGTGTCGCCGGGAATGCCCGTCCCGAGGTTGACGCTGGCGCCGGGATAGGCCTCCATAATGCCCCGCCGGCCAATCACCTTGCGGGCCGAAAGCGGCAGCATGGCCACGCTGTCCACCGGCACCCGGATGTCCCCGGCGTAGGACGGTTCAAAGAGGAAGCCGTTGGTCATGCGGTGGTTCTGGACCGGATCCTGGGCGATGACGGCGTAATCGATGAAGAGCCCGGGGACCACCACCCGCTGCGGGTGCAGCGTTCCGGCCTTGGCCTTGTACTTGGCCTGAGCAATCACAATTCCGCCAAAACGTTTCGCCGCCAGGGCAGCGGACATGATTTCGAGTTTGATACCTTCATGTTCGCAGGTCAGGTTGCCGTTTTCGTCGATGGTCGTACCTCGGATCAAGGCGACGTTGATAGGAATCGCCTTATAGAACAGGTACTCCTCGCCGTCAATCTCCTTCAGTTCCACGAACCGGAGGCCGGAAGCCTTGGCGCTGGCGTTTACCGCGCCGCCGTCCAGGCGGGGATCGACAAAGGTGCCGAGGCCGACCTTTGAGAGAACGCCGGGCTGCTTGCCGCCCATGGCCCGAATGAGATGAGAGACTTTGCCCTGAGGCAGGCAGAACCCTTCTGCGCGGTCCTGGAAAATGAACTCACGCATTTTGGGGGCGAGGCCCCAGTGAGCGCCAATGACTCGCTTGATCAGGCCGTCGTTGGCCCAGTGTTCCAGTCCGTTGACTTTGTCGCTGGCGCCGGCGGCGTGGACGAGCGTGAGGTCCCGGGGAGAGCCCTCTGTGAGGTAGCTCTGCTCGATGGCCTTGAAGATCTCTTCGCATACACCCATCATTGTGAAGCCGGTGTTCAGAACAGTATCGCCGTTGCGGATTTTTAACGCTGCTTCTGCTGCTGAGATAAAGCGAACGCCCATGCTACAGCTCCCTTTCAACCGGGAAGGTTTTCGCATAAGTTTTGGATCCCAATGCTCCGAAACGTTTCGGATTACCCCGAGTATATAGGGGAAGATTACCTCATTTCAAGTACAAAATGAGCAAGCACAGCAAAATAATCATACCTGCCATGCGTGTGTTACATATTTCACAAACCCGCGTGGCACAAGGCGTTTGGCGCCAGAGACTGTCAGATTGCCTCCCACATGGCGCGCGGCCGTTGCCCCGGAATTCTTGCAACTCTTTCGCCCAGGAGTCCGCACATGTGAAACGTTTCACACATAGGGACAGTAGCGCTCGCTGTCTTGACGAACCTGGATAGAAACGTTTAGCATGACGAGTGAATTCCCATCGGTTTTTATGCACGGGAGGGGCGCCCCATATGAGCGACGACCGTCTATTAGTGGAGATCAAGAACCGGGTAGCAACCGTTACCCTGAACCGCCCGGATGTGCTGAACTGCATGTCGACCGCTGACAAACTCCGCCTGGCCCGGTGCATTGAAGACCTCGGACGCGACGAACAGGTGCGGGTGGTCGTCATCACAGGGGCGGGTGACCGGTCCTTCTGTGCGGGGTCAGACATCGGCGTGCTGGAGCAGACGACGTCCGACGGCATTCAGCAGGTGGAAGAGATCGAGCATCAGCTGTTTGGGGCCATCCGGCGGATTCCTCAGCCGGTCGTCGGCCGGGTGAACGGCTACGCGCTGGGCGCCGGACTCGGGCTTTCCATGTCGTGCGACATCACCATTGCGGTGGAATCCGCGAAGTTCGGCCAGCCCGAAGTTGGCCTGGGCATCGGGGCGCCGGCCGAATGCCTGATGCTCCCGGCCCTGGTGGGTTACGCCCGCGCCCGGTATATGTTCCTGACCGGAGAGCTCGTGGGCGCCGCCGAAGCGGCCCGCATTGGGCTGATTAATGAGGTTGTTCCGGCCGCCGAATTGGATGCGCGCGTGAACGCCGTTGTGGAGCGCCTGCTCAGCTTTGCGCCTGCCGGTCTCGCGGCCAACAAGCGCTTCATGAACGCCTGGCTCGATCACGGCCTGGCTGCGGCGGTCGACCTGAGCATCGGCCTGCAGGGCGCCGTGTTTGCGCACCCCGAGACAAAGGAGACCATTCGCCGGTTCCTTGATCGTAAGAAGAAGAGCTAAGGGGGAAGGCGATGGACGAGCAGTCGGTGCACTCCCGGGATCTGCTGACGGCTACCATCGAGACGAGCTACGACGGCATCGCCATCGCAGACGCCCGGGGCATCATCTTCCAGGTCAACTCCTCGTACGAGCGGATCACCGGTATCTCCCGCGACCAGGTCGTGGGCCGCAGCGGGCGGGACCTGGCCAAGTCGGGGATCTTTTCCGACTACCTGGCCGACAAGATCTTCGCCACCCGGCAGCCCGTGATGATGGTCCAGCGCTACTCTACCGGCCGGAGCGCCGTGGTGGTCGGCAATCCCATGCTGGACGAAAATGGTCAGGTATCGCTGATCGTCTTCAACGTCCGGGACGTGACGGAGATGCACTCCCTGCGCTCACAACTCACAGCCCAGCGGGAGGAATCCGAACGCTACCGGGCCGAGGCCATGCAGCTTAGGCTCGCATCGGGCGACACCGGCGACGTGGTCGCCAACAGCCAGTGCATGCGGGAACTGCTGCAGCTGACGCTGGTTCTTGCCCAGGTAGACAGCACGGTGCTGCTCCTGGGCGAATCGGGCGTCGGCAAGGGGGTGCTGGCCCGGTCCATCCACCGGCACAGCCCGCGCGCCGCCGGCCCGCTGATCTCCGTCAACTGTGCGGCACTGCCGGAAGCGCTGCTGGAGGCGGAGCTGTTCGGGTACGTCGGGGGCGCCTTCACGGGCGCCCGCTCCCAGGGGAAGCCCGGCCTGTTCGAGGTGGCCGACGGCGGCACCCTTTTCCTCGATGAAGTCTCGGAAATGGCGCCCGCAGTCCAGGCAAAGCTGCTTCAGGTCCTGCAGGACCGCGAAGTGCGCCGGGTGGGCGCGACGGAGTCCCGAAAGGTCAACGTGCGGATTGTCGCCGCGACCAACCGGGACCTGGACGAGCAGGTGAAGACCGGGCAATTCCGCGAGGACCTGTTCTACCGGCTCAGCGTGGTGCCAGTGCTCATCCCGCCCCTGCGGGAGCGCCCGGAAGACGTGCTGGGACTCCTCCACCACTTCCTGGAACGGTTCAACCAGCGGTATCATCTGGCGCGACACCTGACTAACGAAGCAATCACCCACTTGCTCGAGTACCGGTGGCCGGGGAACGTCCGGGAGCTGGAGAACGTGGTGGAGCGGCTGGTGGTGACGGCGCCCGCCAACGAGATCCGGGCGGAGGACTTGCCGCCGCCCCTCCGGGGGTTCCGGCGCGATGCCCGGGTCGTGGTATTGGGACTGATGCCCCTGCAAGAAGCCTGCCGGGAAGTGGAGCGGCAGCTCTTCGTGGAAGCCTCCCGCCAACTGGGCAGCACGCGCAAGGTCGCCAAGGTTCTGGAGATCAGCCAGGCGACTGCGGCCCGCCGGATGAAACAGCTGCTTGGTGATTCAACTGGGAACAGCCAGTGAGTCACTCCTGAATCACCCCGCCCCCCCGCTCCTGTGGCAGGTGATTCACCCGTGAATCAGGCGGGGATGAGGCATAAGAATGCCCGGAGACCGGCGCCCCTTGGCGGAGTGCGGTTTCCGGGCTTTTTCTGCCCGACGGGGCAACTTGGCACCATAATTGCTTTCAATTGGCCTGGGAGGCGAAAAGCACATGGATCTGTTCGATCTGACCGGGCGCTCCGCGCTGGTGACCGGCGGCGGGCGGGGCCTCGGCCGGGGCATGGCCGTTGCCCTGGCGCAGGCGGGCGCCAACGTTGCGGTAACCAGCCGCACGCAGGCGCAATTGGGCGAAACCCTGGCCGCGCTGCGGGCCGTCGGGCCGGGCGGCCGTCACCTGGCGCTGCCCTGCGATGTGGCTGACCTTGATGCATTGGAGGCTACAGTCACAGCCGCGGCAGCGCATTACGGCAGACTCGACGTGCTGGTCAACGCCGCCGGTGTGCAGGTGCGCAAACCTTCGCTAGAAGTGACGCCGGCCGACTACGACTCCGTCATGTCGGTCCAACTGCGTGCCGCCTACTTTGCCGGTGTGTACGCGGCTCGGATCATGAAACAGCAGGGCGCCGGCAAGATCATCCATGTCGCCTCACTGACCACGGCCATCGGTTCGCGCAACGTCAGCATCTACTCGGCTGCCAAGAGCGGCATCGCCGGCGTTGTGCGGTCGACGGCCCTGGAGTGGGCGCCCCTGGGCATTCAAGTGAACGGCATCGGGCCGGGCTACTTCAAGACCGAACTGACCGAGGCCCTGTTCCAGGACCCGGAGCGGGTGGCCTGGATCAACGCCCGGGTCCCCGCCGGGCGGACGGGGCTGCCGAACGACCTTGCCGGTGCTGCCGTGTTCCTGGCGTCACCAGCCTCGGACTACGTTACCGGCCAGATCCTCTACGTCGACGGCGGCTTTCTGGCCGGTTAGGAGGAACGATCGGGATGCAAGCACTCAGAAAGCTGGCCAAGCAGGCCGGATCCCTGGCTCTGGTGCAGATGGATTCCCCGCCGATGCCCGGGCCCGGCGAGGTGGTGCTCCGGGTCGCGGCCTGCGGCGTCTGCGGGTCGGATCTGCACGCCTTCAACGATGATCCCGGCTATGAATTCGTCCGCACCCCGGTGACCCTGGGTCACGAGTATGCCGGCGAAGTTGTGGCAGTGGGCCTCAGTACCCCTGGCTGGACGCTGGGCGACCGGGCCTGCGCCATCGCCATTCAGGGCTGCGGCCATTGCCCGGCCTGCCTGCGGGGCGACACGAACCAGTGTCCGGGGCGGGTCGTGCAAGGTCTGCAGTATGACGGCGGCATGGCTGAGTACGTCCGGGTGGCAGCCCGCCACCTGGTGCGCCTGCCTGACGCCATCGATCTTCGGGCAGCGGCCCTCATCGAACCGCTGTCCGTCGCCCTGCACTGTGCGGCTGACCGCACGGAGATGGCGCCGGGCGATCTGGTCGTCGTGACCGGTCCGGGCATCATCGGTATGCTCTGTGGGCTGGTCGCCCGTCTGCGGGGCGCCCGGGTAATCATCGCGGGCACCGCGGCCGACTTACCGGCTCGCCTGCCCGTGGCCGAGCAGCTGGGCCTCGGGGTGGTAGTCACCGGCGAGAAGTCGCTGGCGGAGCAGCTGCCGCGCAAGGCCGATGTGCTCATCGAGGCGTCCGGCTCGAATGGCGCCCTGGCATCGGCGTTTGACACCGTGCGCGGGGGCGGGGCTGTCTCCCTGGTCGGAATGTACGTCGAGCCTGCCAACTGGTTTCTGACACGGGCGGTGCGAGGAGAACTGACCATAAGGGGCAGCTATGCGTCGGTCCATCGCAACTACCTGCAGGCCGCTGAACTGATCGCTCTGGGCCGCGTTCCGGTGGAGCCGTTGGTGCGGCACTATCCGCTGGCAGAGGGGCCCCGGGCATTCGCCGACGCCCTCTCCCGCAAGGTGCTCAAGCCGATCCTGATCCCATAAGGACCCGGACCCGCTGGGAGGAGGCGTTTGGACGTGGACGTGCGGATCCGGTTCGAGGGCGAGTTCTTCTGGTACCACCACCTGTCTGACGTCCGGATGGTTGTCCAGGAAGGGACCAGCCTGGGGACGCTCCTGTTCCAGTTAGGCGTTAACCTGGGCGATGGACTTGTGTCGATCAACGGCCGCGGCGCCGATGTGGATACAGTCTTGTGCCACGGGGACGACATTATGATCCGCGGTCGAGAAGAGCGTGCCGCTGAAGCCCCGGCCTCATGATCCTAGTGCGTTTGTCAATTTCTAACGGAGGTGCGAAACCAAATGGATATGTTTACGTTCAGTGCCCCGGTTGATATCTGCTTCGGTGTCGGCGTGATTAACGGTCTGGGCGACCAGGTCAAGGCCATGGGCAAGCGCGTGCTGCTGATCACCGATAAGGGCATCGTCGGCGCCGGCGTGGCCGATACGGTGACAGGGGTCCTCAAGAAGGCCGGCCTGGATGTCGTCCTCTTTACCGAAATCCAGGAGAATCCCCGGGACACCACCTGCATCAACGCTGCGCAGCTGTGCGCCGCGGAAGGCTGCGACGTGGTCGTCGGCCTCGGCGGCGGCAGCCCCATGGACGTTGCGAAGGTTGTCGCCGTCATGATGACCAACCCCGGCAAGCATCCCCGGGAGTTCGAAGGCCGCGACAAGATGGAGAAAGACCCCATGCCCTTCGTACTGGTGCCCACCACGGCCGGCACTGCCGCCGAGGTGACGTACAACGCCGTCATCGTCGATACGGAGCGGACTTTCAAGTTCACCATCATCAGCAAGCGGCTGGCGCCGAAGCTCGCTGTGCTCGACCCGCAGCTGACGGCCGGCAAGCCGGCCGGGCTGACCGCTTCCACCGGCATGGACGCTCTGACCCACGCCATCGAGTCGTACACCAACACTTTGGTCAACCCCATCGCCGATGCCCTGGCCGTCAAGGCGATTCAACTGATCGGCGGCTCGCTCCGCACCGCCGTCGTGCAGGGCCAGAATCTGCAGGCCCGCAGCGACATGCTGCTCGGCAGCCTGATCGCCGGCCTCGCCTTCAACATGACCCGCCTGGGCCTGGTCCACGCCATGAGCCACCCCATGTCCGCCTACTTTGACGTGCCCCACGGCATCGCCAACGCCATGCTGCTCTCCCCGATCATGGAGTTCAACATGTTCGGCGCCCTTGACCGGACAGCGGAGATTGGACGCCTGCTCGGCGAGAAGACCTGCGGTCTTTCCCCGGTCGACGCCGGTCTCAAGGGCGTGGCCGCCGTGCGCCGCCTGGCCGATGACGTGGGCATCCCGCACTGGCTGAAGGAAGTTGGCGTCACGGCGGACAGGATCCCCGAAATGGTAGAGCAGACCATGAAGAGCGGCAACGTTTTGGTCAATCCGCGGCAGGTCAAGCCGAAGGATGTTGCACAGCTTTTCTCGAATCTGATCGGCTAGCGTTCAACATGCAGAAGGGGGCATAATGTTTTTATGGATAAGATCCTGCGTGTGAACGTAGGGAACCGAAGCATTAAGATCGAACCGGTCCCTGAGGCGTACTGGAACCTTGGGGGTCGGGCGTTGACCAGCCGCATCATCTGCGAGGAGGTACCGCCGACCTGCGATCCGCTCGGGGCGTACAACAAGCTTGTCTTCGCACCCGGTCTGCTCTCGGGCACGGTGCTTTCCAGCTCCAGCCGGCTGTCCGTCGGCTGCAAAAGCCCCCTGACAGGCGGCATCAAGGAATCGAACTCGGGCGGCCAGAGCGCCCTCAAAATGGCGATGCTCGGCTACAAGGCGCTGATAGTGGAGGGCGCCCCCGAAGGCGACGGCTGGTGGCTGCTGGTGGTGGAGAGAGACGGTGCCCGCTTTGAACCGGCAGACGAGTTTGCCGGCATGGGCGCCTATGAAACCGCCGCCAAGCTGTTCGCCCGGTACGGCGCCAAGGTTGCCCTGAGCCTCATCGGCACCACCGGACAGCGGCTGATGAACCTGGCCGGCATCTGCAACACCGACCCGGAAAGCCGGCCCAGCCGGCTCAACGCCCGGGGCGGCCCGGGCGCCGTCATGGGTTCGAAGAAGCTGCTCGCCGTCGTCTGGAACGAGCCGGGCTCCCACCCGATCAAGGCGCTGGACGACGCCATGTGGAAAGACGCCGCTAAGGTCTACCTGAATGAAGTGCGCACCCAGCCGGGCACCTCGCAGCGGTTCCCGCAGTTCGGCACCGCGGCCGTGCTGGAGACCTGCAATAAACTTGGCGGCCTCCCCATCCGGGGCTTCCGGGTGGGCCAGGACCCCGCCACCGAAGCGATCAGCGGCATCCGGATGGCCGAAGTGATCAAGGAGCGGGGCGGCGAGACCACCCATTCGTGCATGACGGGCTGCGCCATCCAGTGCTCTAACGTCTTCGTGGACAAGCAGGGCAAGGAGATTGCCTCCTCCATGGAGTTCGAGACCAACGACCTGTTGGGCGCGAACCTCGCGATCTTCGACTTTGACGCCATCGCCGGCTTTACGTACCAATGCAACGACCTTGGCATCGACACCATCGAAACCGGCGGCTCGATGATGGTCGCCATGGAAGCCGGGCTGATTGAGTACGGCGACGCTGACGGCGTGAACCGCATGTTTGAAGAAATCCGGGCCGGCTCGCCCACTGGCCGCATACTGGGCATGGGCGCCGGGCTCGCCGGCAAGGCGCTGGGCGTCCGTCGCGTGCCGGTCGTCAAGAACCAGACCATGTCGGCCTACGACCCCCGGGTCATCAAGGGCAATGGCGTCACCTTCCTGACCAGTGCCATGGGCGCCGACCATACCGCCGGCAACACCATCGGCTCGCAAACCGACCACCTCGATCCCAAGGACAAGGTCGCAATCAGCAAGGAAATGCAGATCGTCTGCTACCTGCTCGATATCGTAGGCTTCTGCAACTTCGCCCGCGGCCCAATCGCTGCGAAGCCGGAATCGTTCGCTCAACTGTGCGAAGCCCGCCTGGGCAAGCCTTTGCCGGTCTCCGAACTGCGCAGACTGGCCATCGACGCCAACAAGTGGGAGCTGGACTTCAACGTGCAAGCCGGCCACCCGCGCGTCGAGAAGCTGCCGGAATGGATGCAGCAAGAGCCGCTGGCGCCGCACAATGCCCTGTTCGACGTCTCTGAAGAAGAGATGGCAAAAATGTGGGATGAGGAGTAGATGAAATGCGCGTCTCCTTCTTCTCAACCTGCCTGGTGGACATGTTCTTCCCGGATATCGGGGTGAGCGCCATCCGGCTTCTACGGCGGCTGGACTGCCAGGTGGACTTCCCGGAAGGGCAGACCTGCTGTGGGCAGCCTGCCTGGAACTCGGGCTTTCGCGAAGAGGCCGAGAAAATGGCCGAAGCGATTATTCGGGCCTTTGCCGAAAGCGAGTACGTCGTCGCGCCTTCCGGCTCCTGCGCCGGCATGATCCGTTCCGTCTACCCGCAGCTCTTTGAGGGGCGGCCGGAACTGCAGGCTCAGGCGCGGGCGCTGGCAGCCAAGACCTACGAACTGTCCGAGTTCCTGGTCAAAATCCTCCGGGTTGACTTGCGGGAGCAGGGGGCGCACTTCGAGGGCACCGTGGCGTACCATACCTCCTGCCACATGACCCGTGAACTGGGCGTGCGGGAAGAGCCCTTCCAACTGCTCGACCAGGTGGAAGGGGTGGTCCGCAAGGACCTGGAGCGGCCGGACCTCTGCTGCGGCTTTGGCGGCACGTTCTCGGTCAAGCAGCCGGAACTCTCGGTTGCCATGGCAGACGAGAAAATCGCAGATCTTGACGGCACGGGGGCGGGGTACCTGGTGGGCGCCGACCCCGCGTGCCTCATGCACCTCCGGGGCCGGCTGGAGCGCCTGGGGAAGGGCCAGAAAGTGCTCCACCTGGCCGAACTGCTGGAAATGGCGACCCGCCCCGCCCGCAAGGAGGATCGGCCATGAGCGCGATGAGAGACCGCGTCCAGCGACAGCTGGAGAAAGTGTCACAGCGTACAGCAGTAGCCAAGGCGACCCGCCACCACTATCACACCCGGCGCAAGCAATGGGCCAAAATGGCCGAGGATGGCCGGCTCCAGTCCCTGCGGGACTGGGTGCGCGACGTCAAGAACCAAGCCCTTAACAACAACGACCAGGTCTTGGCCCAGTTCAAGGCGTCGCTGGAAGCCCGGGGTGGCCACGTCCACTTCGCCGCCACCGCTGAAGATGCCGTCCGGCAGGTCGTGGAGATCGCCACGGCCCACGGCGCCAGGCTGGCTGTAAAGGCCAAGTCCATGGCCTCGGAAGAGATTCACCTCAACCCGGCCCTGGAGAAGGCGGGCATCGAGCCAGTGGAGACCGATCTGGGCGAGTACATCGTCCAGCTGGCGGGACAGCCCCCGGTCCACATCGTCGGGCCGGCGCTCCACATGACCCGGTACGACGTCGCCGAACTGTTTGAGGAGAAGCTCGGCGAACCGATGTCCACCGACCCGGAAGCCCTGACGGCCGTTGCCCGCCGCGTGCTGCGCGAGAAATTCCTCCAGGCGGACATCGGCATTACCGGCGGCAACGCGGGCATCGCCGAGACCGGCACGGTCGTCCTGTTCACCAACGAGGGCAACGGGCGCATGGTCACCAGCCTGCCGCGGGTGATGGTGACGGTAATCGGTCTGGAGAAAATGGTTGCCACCTGGGCTGATTTCGAGCCGATACTGACCCTGCTGCCCCGCTCTGCCACAGGCCAGAACTCCACCGTCTACGTCAGCGCCATCACGGGGCCCCGGCGCCCGGGCGAAATCGACGGCCCGGAAGAGCTGCATGTCATCGTGCTCGACGCCGGCCGGTCGAAGCTGCTGGGCACCAAGTATCAGGATGCGCTGCGCTGTTTCCGCTGCGGCGCCTGCCTCAACTGCTGCCCGGTCTTCCGGCAGCTGGGCGGCCACGCCTACGGCACTACGTACGGCGGCCCCATCGGCGTTACCATTACCCCGCTCATGAAGGGCTTCATGGAGCATGCCGACCTGCTGGACGCCTGCAGCCTGTGCGGCGCCTGCACCGAGGCCTGCGCCGTGCAGGTTCCGCTGCATCACTTTATCCGCGACCAGAAGGAGGAGCGGGCGCAGAGCGCCTACACCTCCGGCATGGAGCGGTTCCTGTTCCGGGCGTGGAGTTGGGCCTGGTCCTCGCCGGGGCGCTATCGCCTGGTGGCCAGGCTGGCCAAGTGGCTTTCCCGGCCGTTTACCAAGAACGGTTACCTGACCTGGCATCCGGGCCCGCTGGGCGCCTGGGGCGCTGGACGGGAGTTCCCGGCCCCGGCCGCGCGCTCACTGCGCGACCGGTGGGAAGAGCTGGAGCGGGAGGTGAACCCGTAATGTCCGATCTCCTCATCCAGCAATTCGAGGCGGCACTGAAGGATCTGGTTACGCCCTTAGTAACGGTGGAGAGCCCCGCCGAAGCTGTCGCTGCAGTCCTGGACGCCCTGCACAGGCGAGAAGTGACCGAAGTGGTCGCCTGGGCCGATCCGCTCCTGGACGCCATCGGGCTGCCCGGGGCGGCAAGGCAGGCGGGCGTCGCCTGGGTGGCGGCAACGCCGGACGCCGACCCGACGGAACTGCGGGCCACGGCGGCCCGGGCCGGGGCCGGGGTCACGGGCGCCGACTTCGCGGTCGCCGAAACCGGTACGCTGGCGCTCCTCAGCGGCCCCGGCAAGCCCCGGATGGTCAGCCTGCTGCCGCCGCTGCACATCGCAGTGGTGCGGCGGGAGCGGCTGCTGGCCAATCAGGCGGCCCTGTGCAAGGAGTTGGTGCGACTGGCCGCCGCGGGTGAAACGCCTTCGTCGGTCAACCTGATCACCGGCCCCAGCCGCACGGCGGATATCGAACACATTCTCGTCCGCAAGGTGCACGGCCCCGGGGAGCTGCTGGTCATCCTGATGTGATCTCACCAAAAATGAGAATGGCGGCGCACGCGTGTGCACCGCCATTCTTTATTGCTTGATCACCTCGATACGCTGCTTCAGCTGCCAGGCGCCGTCCTGCATGCTGTAGTCCCCCAGTTCCAGCCAGTAGCGGCCTGGAGGGGCCTTGGAAGCATCGAGTTCAACAACAAAGCTGCCCCAGTTGGGGCCCATGCCTCCCGCGCTGGTACCGTGGGTCTCTGCCACGACCTTCCCTGCCGGATCTACGAGCCGCAGGTTGAGAGTCCCTTCGAACAGGTTGGCCGCAAAGCCGGATATGGAAACGCGATTACCCACCGTGGCGCCCGGGACCGGCTGCACGATGACGCCGGAGCCCTTCGCCGGCAGGGCCGGCAGCGGCAGGTTGTGCGGGTTGTTCAAGTGCGGCAGCAAGGAGTACTTCAGGTCGAAGGTGATCGGTTTTTCCGTGGCGGGAATGGAGGAAAGCGCCACCGGCTGGGCGCGCTGCTTCTCCGTGCAGTGGAAGCTTGCCGTGGCCTGAATGCCCTGGTTCTCCGGAAGCGTTTTCACCGACCAGAAGGAGAGCGAGGCCGCTTCCGGGCAGATTTCCGGTGCCGCTACCAGCAGGTAGGTACGACCGCCATGGTTCAGCGCGGCACCGATGGGCACGTTGCGGAGCTTGCCTGCCCAGTCCTGTACAGCCTGCGGCGCATGTGCCAATTCCTCATGCCGGTACTGGAGATCATCCGCCGCAGCCGGGGCGTCCACGGCCGGCGGCGGCGTGGGCGGAACCGGATCGGCCGGCGCCGGTGCGGGGGCAACCGGTGCGGGGGGTGGCGTGCTGCACCCGACGAACAGCAGGCCGCCACAGGTAAGCAAGCTGGCGGCAAGCCGTCTCCAGCGTGCCATTGTCAACACCTCCTGGCTGATAGACGATGGTTCTGTCGCCCCCGTCGCGCAACTTTCCCTTCGCGCATGCAGTCTCAATGCCAGACTCCTACGATCGGGGGGCTTCCTGTGAAGATCAAGGGATATGTGCCCTACCTGACAGCCATCGCCATGTTGGGCGCCATCGCTCTATTCATGGGCTGGCAATGGTACGCTACACAGGAAGCCCTGCTGGAAAGCCAGCAGAAACACAATGCCCGTGAAGGTGGACCACCCTTCCTGGCATGTTCAGACCTGGGCGTCGCCGAGCTGAAAACTGCGGGCCTCAGCGATCCCCTTGCAGACGTGATTGCGGACCTTGAAACGCGCACTGACTTGGTGCCTTTCCGTCCGATTGGCGGCGGGCAGACACGGATCGGTGCGTGGCTTATCAACTGCAACTGGGTTCTGGCATCGGTCGGCGATGGCCATAAGACCATATTGGCAGTCCTGCGGTACGAGGTCAAGGATGGCAAGATCAACTGGACGGTGCTTGCGGCTGAACCAGATCCGGCCACGGCCGGTCGTCCGTAGCATTAACGAGACCGACCCTGAGCATCCATGCTCAGGGTCGGTCTCTCGTCACGCTTCCGTGCGAAACTTGTTCGCCTCCCGATATGTGGCTTCTGCGATGCGCGCCAGCTCCGAGGCCGAGGCTGTCAGTTCCTCCGTGGCGGCTGCGTTGGACTGGGCGATCATGCTCAGGCTAAGGGCGTGCTGCCCGATGGCCGCCAGCGTTGTATGCTGCTGGGTCATGGCCGAGGTGATCCGGTTCAGCAACTCACTGCTCTCACGGGCAGCAGTCTCGATGCGGTTCATGTCCGCCGACACTTCACCCACGCTCTCCGCAGCCCGACGAGCCTCCACCACCGCCTGCTGAACCAGTGAGGCAATCTCCTGTGCCGACTGGGAAGCACTAACGGCCAGCTTGCCCACCTCTTCCGCAACCACTGCGAAACCACGCCCGTGGTGGCCGGCCCGGGCGGCCTCAATCGCCGCATTGAGCGCCAACAGCCGCGTCTTGTTCGAAATCTCCTCGATCACACCCGTAATCGTGCTGACTTGCTGGCTGCCGGTAGCAATGGAGCGGACCACCTCCACCAGGTGCTCCATCTTCTCACGCCCGGCACTGACTGCGGCCACCGTGGCGCACGATTTCTCATTAGCCGTCACCGTGCTGGCCGCGATCTCCGCAATGGTCTGACCCGATTCCTGCACCGAAGAAGTGACCTTTTCGACGGTGGTCATTTGGTTGCCGGCGCCCTCAGCGATCGCTTCAATGGCCTCGCTAATCTCGGCCGTAGCTTCCGCCACTGAGCCGGCATTGGTTCGAAGCGCCACAACCGTCTCCACCAAAGACTCAAGGGCCGCGTTGAAATTGCTGCACAGGGCGGCCAACTCTCCGGCTGCTTGCGTGCGTATCGGGTGGGTTAAATCGCCGGCGGCCATCGCCCTGCTTGAATCGACCATCTCCTGGAGGAGGACGGACAGGCGTCTTGCGGCTGTGGCGGCGTTTTCCTGCGCCTCACGGAACTTCCCTTCCGCTTTGCCCACGCCAGTCCCCTGGTGAACGGCGAGACGACCTTCAGCAAGCGTGGCGAGTTGGGAGTTGAGCGCTTCGACCGTCGTCTCGATTTGCTCTGCCGCATTGTTCGCCGCCATCTTGATCCGGCCCAGTTCGCCCGGAAGGGTGGTGACGATGCGGCGGCCGAATTCGCCACGGGCCAGGCCGTCCAGCATCTGTCCCATATCCGCCAGGGCCACTTCAACGCCGTCCAGCGCCCGGTTCATCACCCTGGCGACAGCGGCCAGTTGTGACCGACCGTACACCTCCGCACGGGCAGATAATTCGCCTTGCTCAAACGCATCAATAGCCCTGGTCAACTCGTCCATCGGCCTGGTGAGCCAGCCATACACAAGCCTGGTGATCGCAATCGTGACCAGGGCGCCTACCCCTGCCGCCGCCCAGAGGGCGGGAGCAGGCGCCCCGACCGAAGCCGCAGCCGCTACGCCCAGCACGACTAACAGAGGGAGGCTGGCCACGAGGGCAAGCTGACCCTTGGTGCCGAGACGCTCGCCCAAGCTTGTCCGGCTGCGGATGGACCCCAAGGTATCCGGTGCCCGCTTTTCACCAGACCGGATGCTCCGGTAGATGGTTTCTGCCGCCTGAATCTCGTCCCGTGCGGGCTGCTTGCGCACGGAGCGGTACCGGACGGTCTGTCCGTTCTGAACCACCGGTGAAACGAAAGCCTTTACCCAGTAGAAATCACCGTTGCTGCAACGGTTCTTTACAACTCCAACCCACCGTTCTCCGGCCTGGACCGTGCGCCACAAGTCGGCGAACGCCTCACGTGGCATATCCGGGTGGCGAACGATGTTGTGAGGCTTGCCGACCAGTTCTTCTTCCGCATAGCCGGCCACCCGGCAAAAAGAGGCGTTGGCGGTAGTGATGACGCCTTTGAGATCCGTTTCCGAGATCAACCGTTCATCGGGGTGATAGCTGCGCTCCGTCTGTGTCACAGCAATAGCTGGCTTCAAGGCACTTGCTCCTTCGATACGGTCTGGTTTATGGGAAGAATCGCTATAGCTACCACGATATCCTTAAAGTAATTTGATGTCAATGTATAGAAGAAGTACGCTTGTATGTGCAGTGAAAGGCGCCGGCTGTTCGCCGGCGCCTTGGTTTGATCAATGAACTTAAATATCGAAGTACATCTCGAACTCGACGGGATGGGGACGGGTGTCGAGGGTCGCGATCTCTTCTTCCTTGAGAGCGACCCAGGTGTCGATCAGGTCCTTGGTGAAGACGCCGCCTTCCAGCAGGAACTCATGGTCGGCCTTCAGCGCTTCCACTACGGACCGCAGGGAGGTGGGCACGGCGCCGATCTTCGCCTTCTCCTCGGCGCTCAGGTGGTAGATGTCCTTGTCGAGCGGACCGAAGCCGGCCTTGGTCGGATCGATCTGCCGCCGGATGCCGTCGAGGCCGGCCATCAGCTGAGCAGCGAAGGAAAGGTAGGCGTTGCAGGTGGGGTCCGGCGTGCGGAATTCGATACGGGTGGTCTTCTCAGAAGCGAAGTTGGACGGCACCCGAATGGCTGCAGACCGGTTGCCCTTGGAGAAGACCAGGTTGACCGGCGCTTCGTAGCCGGGCACCAGGCGCTTGTAGCTGTTGGTGGACGGGTTGGTAATGGCCAGCAGCGCCGGGGCGTGCGTCAGAACTCCGCCGATATACCACAGGGCTTCCTGGCTCAGGTTGGCATAGCCGCCTTCCTTATAGAACAGGTTCCTGCCGTTCTTGAAGAGCGACTGGTTGCTGTGCATGCCCGAACCGGAGTTCTTCCACAGCGGCTTCGGCATGAAGGTAATGGTCTTGCCGTAGGCGCGGGCCACGTTCTTGATGACGTACTTGAACATATTGGCCTTGTCAGCCGCATCCACCAGGGTGGAGAAGCGGAAGTTGATCTCGTTCTGACCGGCGGACGCCACTTCGTGGTGATGCCGCTCGATCACGAAGCCCATCTCCTGCAGCTGCAGGGACATGGCCGTACGGATGTTGGTCTGGTCGTCGATCGGCAGCGCCCGGAAGTAGCCCTGCTGATACTTGACCTTATAGCCGCTGTTGGGGGTGTCGCCCTTGCCGAAGTTCCAGTGGGCTTCGCCCGATTCGATGAAGTAGTAGGACGCCTCGGCAGCGCTCTGGAAGCGGACATTATCGAACATGAAGAACTCGATTTCCGGGCCCCAGTAGGAAGTGTCGGCGATGCCGCTGTTGTTGAGATAGGCTTCAGCCCGCTTGGCGACGCCGCGGGGATCGCGGCCGTAGTCCTTCAGGCCAGGCTCCTTGACGTCCACGAACATGGAAAGCGTCGGCCCTTCCACGAAGGGGTCGAATACGACGGTGTCCAGATCCGGCAGCAGGACCATGTCAGACTCGGCGATGCCCCGGAAGCCGCGAATGGAGGATCCGTCGAAGGGCAGACCTGCAAGCAGCATATCTTCATCGATGATGTTCGCAGGCACTGTCAGATGGTGAAACAGACCAGGCAGATCGACGAACTTTACATCGATCATCTTGATGCCCCGTTCACGAATGAGCTCCACTACTTCTTTCGGCGTCATATTAAGCTCCCGCTCCCTTCTTTATTTGCCGGTCTTGCGTCCGAGCATTCGTTCCAGTTCCGCACGATTGCCACCGGTGTAAAGCGACCCGCTGCTGCCGGTTATCCGTTCCGACATCCTCGGGAGGACCGGGTCCGGTACGACCGGTCGGGCCCGCTTGGCATCACGACTCGCGTAGTATGCCTTGACACGTTCCAGGGTCATCCCTTCGCCCATGAGCCGCTTGATCTCCTTGAGCTTGAGGATATCGGTCTCCGAGTACATCCGCTGCCCGCCCTTGGTCCGGTCCGGCACCAGCAGACCGTGGTGCTCCCAATACCGAATTTGTCGGGCCGTCAGCCCGGTCAAGCGCTCGGCCACCCCCATGGAATAGACCGGGGTATTGGCCGCATCTTCCTTCACAGTGGCGCCTCCCTTCCCAAGTGCGTCAGGGTCATGTCAGCTTTGCTAACATGCGCCTCACTTGGTGACACTATATTATCCGCGGATACCATGTGTCAACCTCATGTCAATAAAGTTTACATGCAACATGCGAATAGTCACCATTCCATCAATAGAAGAGAGGATGGCTCCTGCCAGAGGGGAGCGGCGCTGACCGCTGAGGACGTCACGCGAAAAGCGCGGGAATTCCCGCGCTTTTTCACAGGGTGAGGAACTGGATCAATTCGGGCGTGCGCGGGTGTTCCAGAATGTCAGGGCCGGCTTCCAACAAGTGCCCGCTATGGAAAAACGCGATCTGGTCAGCCACTCGCCGGGCCTGGCCCATGCTGTGCGTAACGATCATGATCGCCATGTCGCTGCGCAAGCTCAGAATCAGCTCTTCTACTGCCTGCGTTGAGCCGGGGTCCAGGGCTGAGCAGGGCTCATCCATCAGCAGCACATCCGGGTTCATGGCCAGCGCCCGGGCAATACAGAGCCGCTGCTGCTGTCCGCCGGACAGGGCCCGGGCGTCGGCGAGCAGCCGCCGCTTCACCTCATCCCACAGGGCCGCCCGTCTGAGGCTTTCTTCCACGATGTCATCCAGCCCCGGGGCCCCCAGGAGCGAGGGGCCAAACGCCACGTTATCGTAGATGGACATCGGGAAAGGATTTGGCCGCTGAAAGACCATACCGATGCGACAGCGCAGCTGCTCAGGCCGAAAGCTGCGAATGTCGCGGCCGTCCAGCCGGATGGAGCCCGCCGCCCGCGCGCCGGGCATCAGGTCGTGCATGCGGTTCAGCGCCCGCAAGAAGGTCGATTTGCCGCAGCCGGACGGACCGATCAGGCCCGTCACGTTCCGGTCGGGTATGCTCAAAGTCGCATCCTTCAGCGCATGGACCTGGCCGTAGTAGACATTGAGCTTTTCCACTTCGAGCTTCATCGCCGGCGCCACCATCCCATCAACAGGTTGGCCATGAGGTTGACGGCCAGCACCCCGGCCACCAGGGCGAGGGCCGTGGCCCAGGTCCGTCCCTCCGACAGCCCTTCCGTCGCAAGAATGTACAGGTGAACGGCCATGGGGCGCCCGGGATCGAGCGGCGAGGCGGGCATCCCCAGGGCGCTGCCGGCGGTCAGGAGCACGGCGGCGGTCTCCCCGAAAGCCCGCCCCAGAGCAAGCATCACCCCGGTCATAATGCCCGGCGCCGCTTCCCGCAGGGTAAGCCGGCGGATGCTCTCCCAGCGGGTGGCGCCCAGGGCAGCGGCGCCTTCCCGCAAGTCGCGAGGAACGGCAGCCAGCGCTTCCTCGCTGGTGCGAATCACCGTGGGCAGCAGCATCAGTGCCAGGGTGGCGCTGCCCGCTGCGAGCGACCAACCCCATCCCAGGCGGATTACGAACAGGCTGAACCCAAAGAGCCCGAAAATGATGCTGGGCACCCCGGCCAGCGCTTCGGTCAGCGCCCGTACGCACGCCACCATGCGGCCGCCCGGGGCATACTCTTGCAAGTAGAGCGCCGTTCCCACCCCTACGGGAACGGACAGGACAAGGGCGCCGCCGACCAGGAACCCCGTGGAGGCAAGCACCGGCAGAATGCCGCCTTCCCGTCCGGCGCGCACCGGCAGGCCCAGCAGGAAATCAAGCGTCAGCGAACTTGCGCCGCGCACCACCAGCAATCCAATCAGACCCGCCAGCACCCCGGTGACGGCGAGAGCGACGGCAGAAAGCCCCGCCTTCATCGCCCTGCCCTCCGGGCCACGGCGTTGACCGCCATCACCAAGCCGAGGAGCAAGGCGCCGGTGGCGAACAGCGCCTCCCGGTGGCGCCCCACAGCGTAACCCATCTCCATCGCGATGTTCCCCGTCAGCGTCCGGGCCGGGTCCAGAGGCGAGGTCGGCGTCGTAGCCACGTTGCCGGTCACCATCAGCACGGCCATGGTTTCGCCGAGGGCCCGTCCGAGGCCCAACACTACTGCTGTCGTGATGCCCCCCCGGGCTGCGGGCAGCAGCACCCGGCGCACGGTCTGCCACGGGGTGGCGCCCAGGGCGGCCGCCCCTTCCCGGTAGGCCCGGGGCAGGGCCCTGAGTGCGTCTTCTGCAACAGCAGCCACGGCTGGGAGGACCATGACCGCCAGCACCAGGGCGCCGGCCAGCACGCTGAAACCCGGCCCGCCCAACGCCCGCCGTATGGCCGGGACCAGGACGCTCAGGCCCACAAAGCCATAAACCACGCTCGGCACGCCGGCCAGTGTCTGGAGCATGGGCCGGGCCAGCGAGGCCACCGCCGGCGGAGCGGCCTCGGTCAGGTAGAGCGCCATGCCGACGCCGGCGGGCACGGCGATGATCAGGGCGCCGCCCGTTACCGCCAGCGAGCCCCACAGCATCGCCCGAACCCCGTACAGGCCCTCCTCGGGGCTCCAGACGGCGCCCGGCAGCCCGGAGAGGGCACCACGTCCCTCCAGCGCCACGAACGCCGCAATCACCGCCACAGCGGCTGAGGAGAGGACCGCGCATGCAAACAGCAGTCCCCGTGCCAACCGATCAGTCATTTCGCGCCGACTTCTCACGCACAGGCACCAGCCCTTCGTCGACCATCACTCGCTGCCCGGCGGGGCTGAGGGCGAACCGGAGAAACTGCGCCGCTTCCCCGGCCGGCTCTCCGAGGGTAATCAGGCTAAGCGGGCGCACCAGGGCATAGCCCGGTTCGCCGGGCTGCTTTCCGTCCACCGCCAGCGCCTTCAGCCGCCCCGTGAGCATGGTGCCGAGGCTGACGTAGCCAATCGCCTGCGGGTCGTCCATGACGGCGACCCGGATGGCGCCCGAGCTGTTCTGCACAATGGCCCGGGCGCTTACGGGCCCAACCAGGCTCCGGAATGCCTCCCGGGAGCCCGACCCGGCCTCGCGGCTAATCAGGTGAATGGCTCCGGGCGCCCCTTTCAGCTCTCCCCAGTCGGAAACGGCGCCCCCAAAAACGGCTTTGAGCTGCCGCCGGGTCAGCCCCGTCAGGGGATTATCGGGATGGACAACCACCGTCAGGACATCGTATGCGACGGTGTGCTCCACAAGTCCCTTCGCCCTCTCCCCGGGGGTGAGGCGCCGCGAGATGGCACCCATGGCGGCCACGCCGTTCAGCACGGCCTGTACGCCGGCCGTCGAGCCGCCGCCCTGAATGCTGACCCGGGCGCCGCCCACCCGGGCGTAGGCTTCCGCCAGCATCTCCGCAACTGGCTGAACCGAAGTGGAGCCCGCGATTTGCAGGCCGACCGGGCTTGACCGGCAGCCTGCCATGGACGCGACCAGCAGCATGCACCACGCGAGCACTCCAAGCCGCATAGGCTGTCACCCTCCGAAGCAGCGCAAAAACGCCGGGGCCCTAAGGGCACCGGCGTTTTCTGGCTTTCACAATGATATGGTACCATGATGTTCCAGTGCCATCAAGTCTGTTTTATGCGCCTTGGGCTCGCTATAATGACATCCTAAACAAGCGTAGCCCGCAAAGGAGGATGCCATTGACCGAGGGAAAGGCCGACCTGATGGAAGCCTGCCGAAACCGCAAAATGAAGGTCGCCGAGAAACCGGCCAACCTTCTGGAAACTCGGGTGAAGGCAGAAGGGACGCTGGACGGCATGGACGTGCGGGTGGACGTCAACTGCATCTCGGGCATGCCCGGCGAAAGCACGGGCACGGTCACCTTCCGGGGAAACTTAGCGCAGATTCGGGCAGTGCTTTCCCGTGTCTGGCCGACCCTGACCGAGGTGCGCGAGGCATTCTCCCCCGGGCGCCAGAGCTGGCCTGAGCGCGCCGGCTCACCGGTGCCGAAGCAGCGGAAGGAGCCCAAAGTTCCGAAGGAGTGATCGACCGAAAAAACGCCTCTGAAGAAGGGCGATCGGTAGGGGTTCATCGCCGCAGGTGCCGACCGCCCAACACGGTTCGGCCTCATGTCGGGCTAGGACCCCTCCACTACTCCACCATGAGCCGGCGTGCATCAAGGTTTATTTCAATTACATTGAGCGCTGTCATATGCTCAATCTGCTGTGCCACAGCCTTCTGGGCCTGCTCCAGGACCTCCCAGATCGGACAGCCGTAACGCAGGACGATCTCCATTTCTACGAGGACGCCTTCACGGCGGCTCTCGACCACGACCTTGCCGATCCGGCCCACACCCTCGACCATTTCCGCAGAGCGGGTGGCGATTGCGGCAATAACGGTATCTGCGATGAAGAACCGGCCCAGAGAGCTGAATGTCGGACGTACGACCGATTTCTCGAGGGGAACGTCTTCCTCCTGATCGCGCTTGAGGAAAAAGCGCAATGGGTCGACCATATAGCCGGAAAACGTCTTCTTCACTTCAAAGGTCGGCGCCGGAATGACGTGCTTCCCTTCCAGCCGCTTGCGGCGGGCCAGGCGAATTTGCGCGGGCGATGCGATCTCTTCAATTCGGACAACCGTTTCCGGGTGAGGCAAGTCCAGCGCGTCGCATATGCGCTCGATCATGTCATCTGACGTCCCGAGCACCAGCACTTTCTTCGGCTTGGCCGCCCACAGCGCCGTCCGCACTTCCTCACGATGATCCTGCTCATGGAAGATGGCCCGGCGCACGGCGGCCATTTTGTTGTCCTCGCGCTTGGCGCTGCTGCCCGCGATAATCTTCCCTTCCCGAATCAGCAGGCCATCGTCAATGATCAGATCGCACTGTTGCTGATGGCTGATGATGCCGGCCCGGTGGCTCTTGCCGCTGCCTGCAGGGCCCACAAGGGCAATGACGTCCACCGGTCTCCCCCCTGTCCCCCAATTCCTGTTCCAACAATACCAGATACCCTGCACCTGAGCAATACAGCCGCCCGGACCTCTCCGGGCGGCTGTTTTCGCGCCGTCAGTCAGTCAGCCTGATGAACTCCGCCACATCGTCAAGCGCCATCTGAACACCCGTCAGCCAGAACTCCGGCTTGGTGAGGTCCACGCCCAGGTGCCTGGCCGCCAAATCCTCTACCATCATGCGGCCGGTGTCGCACAGGAGATCATTGTACCGCTGCTCGAACTTCGGCCCCTCCGCCTTCGCCCGGGCGTAAATGCCGGCGCTGAAGAGATACCCGAACGTGTAGGGGAAGTTGTAGAAAGGCACATCCGTGAAGTAGAAGTGGCCCTTGGACGCCCAGAAGTACGGATCATAAACGCCCAGGGCGCCGGCGTAGGCCTCCTTCTGCGCCGTTTCCATCATTTCGTTCAGCCGTTCAATGCTGACCATGCCCTTCTGCCGGGCGGCGTAAAGGCGGTTCTCAAAGATGAACCGGCCATGGATATTCATCAGGTAGGCGATGCTGTCACCAATCTTGGCATCGAGCAGCGACAGTTTCTCCTCCTTGCTCTGGGCGTTGGTGACTGCTGCCGCGTTAATCAGCATCTCAGCGAACGTAGATGCGGTCTCGGCGACGTTCATGGCGTACTCCTGGGCCAGGGGCGGCAGGTTTCGCATGACGTGCGAATGGTACCCGTGTCCCAGCTCGTGGGCCAGCGTCCGCACGCTGTTGGCGTCGCCGCTGAAGGTCATGAAAATGCGGGATTCCTTGTGCAGCGGGAAGCCCGTGCAGAAGGCACCCGGTGCCTTTCCGGCCCGGTTTTCGGCCTCGATCCAGGCATGGTCGAACGCGTGCCGCGCAAACTCCGCCATCTGCGGGCTGAACCGGCCGAAATTCTCGATGACAAAGGCTGCCGCCTCAGCGAAAGAGACCTTTCGGCTAACGCTGGAGATCGGCGCATACAGGTCGTACCAGTCCATCGTACCGGCGCCCAGCAGCTTTGCCTTTCGCTGAACGAACCCGGCCAGCGCTGGCTTGGCCGTCGATACCGCTTCCCACATGGCATCCAGGGTCGCCTGGCTCATCCGGTTGATGGCGAGCGGCTCCTCCAATACGGAGTTCCAGCCGCGGTGCTTGTAGAGATTCAGCCGGAAGCCGGCGATGTGGTTAAGGGTGCCGGCACAGAGCTCGGCCTCCTTGCTCCAGGCATCTTCCCACTTGTCGAACAGCCGACGGCGCATCTCGCGGTCCGGCTCATAGAACTTGTTGGCGGCCTGGCCGACGGAGAGCTCCTCCTCCTCGCCGTTCACCTCCAGCTTGATGCTCATGCGGCCGACGATGGTGTCGTACAGCGTCGCCCAGCCGTGGTACCCGTCCACCGACAGGTCCGTGGCCAGCAATTCCCGCTCGGTATCCATCTTTCGCTTGGCCAGTTCCCGCCGCTCCCGGAGGTTGAAAGCGATGGGCACAATCCGCTCATCGGACAGCAAGTAGTCGAACTCCGCATCGCCCATGCGCAGCAGGTGTTCATCGGCAACGGATGCCACGGCCTGCAGGGCGGCGCTCAGCTCGGTGGTCCGGCCCACGAGCACGCGGGCTTCGCGGTCCTTTACATCCTGCGACATCAGACAGCCGACGAAGGCATTGCCCTGTCCGGTCATCTCAACGAGATTCTGCACCCGCTCAAGGATGGCGTACCACCAGTCCCGCCACTCGGCCGTGGCGCCAGGCGCCGGGGCCGTCGCCAGCCGGGACCGGATCTCCGCCAGGCCTGTTTCAAGTTCGTCCAGATGACCGGTGAGGGCAGCAGAGGCGCTGCCGCCGGAGAAGATCGATTCAAGGTCCCATGTCTGCCGAAGCTCGTTGGGCACGCGCAATCAACTCACTTCCAGAGAAATTCGCCAACACTCCAATTATACAAGACGGTATTACCAATCTAACGGTTCGGTCTACTTCAAACAGAGAGTCACACCCGGCGGTGCCCTGCGTAGGATGAAGCATCGGTAGGGGGGACTGTCTCTATGTGTGGAATCACCGGCTGGATTGACTGGGATATCGATTTGACCAAGCACCGGGCGACTTTGGAAGCCATGACGCAAACCCTGTCGACCCGCGGGCCCGACGCGAGCGGCGTTCACCTGTCCCGGCACGCGGCGCTCGGACACCGCCGCCTGACCATCATCGACCCTGAGGGCGGCGCCCAGCCAATGACCAGGCGGTACGGCGACCATACTTATACAATCGTATACAACGGAGAGCTCTATAACACCGCGGAAATTCGGCAAGAACTCGAGACGCGCGGCCACACATTCTTCAGCCGATCCGATACCGAGGTGCTGCTGGTCTCGTACATCGAGTGGGGGCCGGACTGCGTTGGGCACCTGAACGGCATTTTTGCGTTCGGCATCTGGGAAGAGCATGACCAGCGCTTCTTTATGGCGCGGGATCGGATGGGCGTCAAGCCCCTGTTCTACGCCCCGCGCGCCGGCACCCTCCTTTTCGGGTCCGAACTAAAGGCCCTCCTGGCTAACCCCCTGGTCCAACCCGCCGTGGACGAGGAAGGACTCTCGGAAGTCCTCTTCCTGGGGCCGTCGCGCACGCCAGGCCATGGCGTGTACCGGGGGGTTCACGAACTGCGGCCCGGATTCTGGCTTCTGCACGACCGCGGTGGCACGCGCACGCAGCGCTACTGGGTGCTGGAATCCCGCCCGCATACCGACGACCTGGACACAACGGTAGAAACGGTGCGGGACCTGGTCTGCGACGCCGTGCGGCGGCAGCTGGTCTCCGACGTGCCCATCGGCACTCTGCTCTCCGGCGGGCTCGATTCCAGCATTATTACGGCCCTCGCGGCGCAGAAGTTCCGGGAGGACGGCAATCAGCTGACCGTTTTTACCATCGATTTTCAGGATAACGACCGCTACTTCCAGGCGAGCGATTTCCAGCCGGACCCGGACCAGCCGTGGGCGAAGCGCATCGCCGAGCACCTGGGCGTGCGCCAGCAGGTCGTGCTGGTTGACACGCCTGAGTTGGTCGAATCGCTGGAGACCGCCACACTGGCCCGCGATCTGCCCGGCATGGCGGACGTGGACTCCTCGCTCTTCCTCTTCTGCCGGGAAATCAAGAAGGAGCTGACCGTGGTCCTGTCCGGCGAGTGCGCCGACGAGGTTTTCGGCGGATACCCGTGGTTTCATAAGCCGGAACTGCTGAACACGGGCACCTTCCCCTGGATTCGCATGCTCTCGGCCCGTACGGCGCTGCTGAGCCCAGCGCTCAAGAGCCGGCTCAAGCCGGAGGAGTACGTGGCAGAGCGGTACCGGCAGACGGTGGCCGAAGTGCCTCCGCTCCCCGGCGAAGACGCCCTGGAGGCGCAGCGCCGGACGATGTTCTATCTGAACCTCAACTGGTTCATGGCGACGCTGCTGGACCGCAAGGACCGGATGTCGATGGCCGCCGGCCTGGAGGCCCGCGTGCCCTTCTGCGACCACCGAATTGTGGAGTACGTCTGGAACATTCCGTGGGCCATGAAGATGGCGGATGACCGCGAGAAGGGCATTCTGCGGCGGGCCATGCGAGGCGTTCTCCCGGACGATATCCTCTACCGCAAGAAGAGCCCGTACCCCAAAACGCACAATCCTGCGTACTACAATGCCGTCCGCAGCTGGGTGCTTCAGATCCTGGATGATCCGTCCGCTCCCCTTCACCAGATCATCGATGCCGTAGCCGTACGAACCCTGGCTGCCCAGGACGCCCCGGCCAGCGGCGTGCCCTTCTTCGGGCAGCTCATGGGTATTCCGCAACTCCTTGCCTACCTCGGCCAGGTCAACACCTGGCTGCGGGGGTATGGCGTCTCCATCGGCTAGCATACGGTCAGGCCCGCCGCGCCTTCAGGCTCGGCGGGCCTGCTCCGATCACCAGTCCCGGTCGTCGCTGGGGTCAAACGGTATCTCCTCCACCAAATCGCCGCCCGGGCCCCGCACCTCCAGTGCGCCGTATGCCCGGTTAATCATCAGCCCGGTGCTTGCCGTCATGGATCTCCTGAATCCGATCGCGCATGCGGTCCGAAATATGCGTGTCGAACCCGGCCACCTCCCATCTGCAGAGTATTGTGCGCCTTATAGCGCGACGGCGACGTGGAGAAGCTTGGAAGAGGAGTCCGCACAACCTGGGCGAACCTAAACATAAAGCCTGATGCTGCCATACGGGAGGACCTCCGCGTGCTCACCCTGGTTTTTCGCCGACTGGAGGCGGCTGAGCCGCCGCTGCTGGATCTGGACGTCCTGGCCGTCGAGACGGCTGACCTGCTGGCTGATCTGACCCAAGCGCAAATGGTGACCACCGCCACCCCCGTGTTCGGGCCGGACGGCCGCCAGATCGCCCGGCACTTGCGGTGGCATACGCACGGCAGCCGGGATCGCCTGGTTCTGGAGACCACCTGGCATATGGACGAACGCCTGATGGTCTTCGATGCCGTCAGGGCGGCTGTGGATTACCACCGGTTCGCCGCCATCTGGGGCATCTGCCAGCAGGCGGCAAAGGCCGGTTACCCCTGGGCCGCCGCGTGGTGGGACGGCGAAGCAGACCCCGTCCTGGACAACCTCTGGTTTCATGACGCTGGCGAACAATACGACATGGAAGATGAGGATCCGCCCATGCCGCCCCTGGGGCGCCGGGAGCTTGGGGGCAGCGTGGTTCTGGAGTGGCTTCACCCGTCAGTGCGCATCATGAAACGGCTGGTCTACTTCGCCGAGGACTGCCAGATCGACTGGGAATCACTCATTATCGAGGACTTGATGACGGAGACTCCGGCCACTTATCTGGAAATCCGGGAGGGGCGCAACACGATCGCCCTAGCCCGGGTCCTCCGGGAGACCTACCTGCCCGGCATGGAAGGATACGACCCCCGCTCGCCCCGGCGCCCGGTGGAATTTGAGATCGAATCGTTCGAAGTCCACCCGGAGTACCGGGGGAAGCGCTACGGCGCCATCCTCGTGGAAGAGGTGCAGCGCCTGCGGCGCCCCATGTCTACGCTGGACACTTACCGCCGGGCGGAGAAGTTCTGGGAACGCATGGGCTTCGTGCGCAATCCACGCCGGTCTTCAAGGGAAGACTCCAATATCTTCGAATGGAGCCCTCCGATGGGTATGCCGGTCAAGAGCATGACCGAAGATGAGGAGGATTAGAAAAATGCGCGGGCCAGGCCGTAACGCCTGACCCGCGTTTTCCGTTGATTGGGCAGAAGGACTCCGGTCCGCATGTGCTGAATGCCATGGTAACCGCTGCACAAGGAGGGCGCCGTCATGCGAAAGATCGTCGGGTGGACCCTGATCGCACTGGCTCTGGTCATTCCTGTCACCGGCTGCAGCTCAGGCAAGAAAACGGCGCCGGTTCAGGCACCGAGCGCCTCAACTCTCCCGGCGCCGGGCGGGTCTCCATCCACCAAGTCGAGCAACGGACTTCCGGGCGAACTGCCGGGCGACAAGGCAGCCCTTCGGACGGCCCTTAGCGAGAAGTCCGCCGTGCAATATGAGATCGTCACGATTGACGAAGCTGGCATACGGGACAAGGACGCCCACTTCGATACTTTATTGGCCCAGAAGAACTGGCCCGAATCCTCGATGTTGGTGGTCGCCGTCTACACGCAGGACAACTACGATTTCCGGTATGCCATGGGGGGCATCTTCAACGAGAAAAAGGTGGCGCCCACCGACATGTACGCCCTCATCAAGGAGCATTACCAGCCCAAGGCCCGCTCTGGCGACCCCTCCGCCGGCCTCGCCGCACTCATCAAGGCCGTCAACTCACGCATGGCTCAGTAGTTGTTGCGATTCGTCTCCGGCAAATGCTTCCTGTATGACCGGGCCGTTGCGAGGCATCATAATGCCGGAAGCACAATTGCAGGGGACAGGAGTCGGTGGACTTGAATGCTCTCACTTGGTTTGCACAGCTTCTGGTCATCATCGGCGCGCTGAACTGGGGTCTGATCGGCTTCTTCAATTTCGATCTGGTCGCTGCCCTGTTTGGCGGCCAGACTGCGTTCCTGAGCCGGGTCATCTATTCCCTCGTGGGTATCGCCGGACTTATCGCCATTTCCCTCCTGGTCCGGGACCGGGAGACTGACCGGCGCCGGATCCGCTAGGTGTCTGTTTACGAGCCTGCCATACCGGCAGGCTTCTTACGCGTCCGGAGGTGTGAAAAGGAATTCGCCTTCCGGGTCGTGCCTGCGGAAGCGCTCAAGGGCCAACTGGCGGTGCAACACGGCATAGCAGTAGATGCAGCCGTGTGGACAGGTATCGTAGTCACCGATATCGCGTGATTGAGAGCACTCGCAGTCCGGCCGGTTTCCCTTGCGTGGCGCCTTGATCGGATACCCTGCGACATCGCTCAGGCGGTCGGCATCGACGCAGCGGGCAGCGCGTGCTCCGAAAACGAGGTACTGGTTTTGGGAACAGGTCATGAGCTGCATGCCGCGGGACCGGGCGACCTGCGTAAACTCTTCGGCCAGACTGAACTTGACTTCATCCGTCGGATCTTCCCATGCAAGACCGGCCTTGTCCATATTGAGCCGTGTCTTCCGGTAAATCTGGGCGAAAGAGATGACGACTTCGTCGGTGGCGCCCTCAAGCCGCGCCGCCAGGTCAGCGAAGTTGCGGCGGTGAAAATCCACGGTTGTGTGTGAAGTAACGACCACAGGATCATACCGCCACACGGCTGCCCGGGGGCCGTAGTCGGTGGCAAGGCGCTTCATGTGCTCTATGGAGGAACTCGCATGGACCACCGAATGCTCAAGCGCCCTCGGGTAGCCCGTAATGGTGTACTGTACGATAAACGGAAAGCCGAGATTATGTACTTCAGCCAAGTCGGTCAGAAACGGCCCTGCATTGCGGGTCCAGAAAACGAACCCGTCCACGTCGGGCCGGGCCAGCGACACGCGGTAAACCTGCCGCCCGTAGGGGTTGATCATCTTGCAGAAGCCGGCGCGCAGCCGGTTCATGAACCAACGCCCGTAGAATGCCGGAATATCCGTCTTATAGCTCGCCGAGATGATCACGCCAAAGTCCGCCCCCTTTCGCACCTCCTGGCGTTGCGCTTGTCGAATTTTTTCGAGACAGGATGGTGGCATTACGGCAGGTGTTTGAAACCCAAAGTAAGGATTTCTCTCCTAGCGAATAGGAGGGAACTACCGTTGCTGGAGAATCGAACCACTTTGGTCATTGCTGACGATAACCCCACCAACCGACACTTGCTGGTGGACTACTTCGACAGTATACCCGGGTTTGCCGTTCTTGGCGAGGCGAAGAATGGCGTCGAGGCCTTGGAGCTGGTGCAGGCCCTTCGCCCGGATCTCCTGATTCTCGACGATGTTCTTCCCCACCTTGACGGGCTGGGGGTGCTCAGCCGGCTCGACCCCGCCCACCGTCCCAAGGTGCTTATGCTCATGTCCTGCGCATCAGACGGGCTGGTGCAGCTCTATTCGGAAGCCGGGGCCACCTACTGCCTGCTCCGCCCCGCAACCCCCGAACTGGTGGCGGAGCGCGCGGCGTTCATCGTGGACCGTGGGATCGTAATTCCGTCGGGCCGGGCTGCTCTGACGCCCATGCGCCAAATTCGCACGGTTTCCGACCTGCTCCGTCAGACCGGCGTGCCGGCGCACTTGCAGGGTTTCCGGTACTTGAAGGCGGCGGTACAGTATGTGCTGGACAATGGTGGAGATTTGTGCGCGATGACGAAGGAACTCTATCCGGCGGTCGCCCGGATGCACGGTACGGTACCGGCACGGGTGGAACGATCAATCCGGCACGCCATCGAAGTAGCGTGGAACCGGGCGGATCTGACGGAACTGCAGCGGCTGTTTGGGTCGACCATCAATCACAGCCGGGGCAAGCCGACAAACTCAGAGTTTGTCGCTATGCTGGCTGACCACCTGCGAAACATCGCTAGCTAAGCAGAGGAGGACTCGACCCCGGAGGGGCGAGTCCTCTTTGCAGTAGGTTCACGCTAGGCCAACGAGGTACGGAATCCGGTGCTGCCGCCAGACGGCGGCGCTTCCGGCTCCGTCGGCGGCGCTTCCGGCTCCGTCGGCGGCGCTTCCGGCTCCGTCGGCGGCGCTTCCGGCTCCGTCGGCGGCGCTTCCGGCTCCGTCGGCGGCGCTTCCGGCTCCGT